>MDTC01160446.1_pt1 | contig 14199 bp, 8 predicted proteins | sample 811181 | NCBI WGS metagenome assembly MDTC01 (sample SAMN05326644, study PRJNA326480) | marine metagenome | isolation source: seawater | place: Pacific Ocean: North | collected 2011
AAAATAGATGCAACTACTGTAAATAATATATTCAAAGACGCCCTTGTAAATGACAAGCTGTTTACAGATGAAGACGTTGAAAATCTACTGAAAACGGCAGAAAAAGACCAAACCGACTATTTGGAAAACCGCACATTAAAAATGATACAAGATGAAGTAATCCAAAGTGTAAACGAACTAGACTATGATTTTGATACACACTTGTCATGCGTCAATGCACTCGAAGGATATCATTTAATAAATAGTGTCCATGAACTCCAAAAGGGACGGTTCATAGTATGGATAAATCTTACTACAAAAAAACGGACACACGGTGGGTTTATAGCAGACATCAAGTTCACGGATAAAGGTGTATATATATTATGTCGTCTGCATTCCACACATTTTACAAGCTGTCCTTATGATAAAAGTCTTATATACCAGAAAATGACATATGAAGAACAAATAATTGCCCACGCTTACGAACAAACATTATGATCGCTTCCTTGTATGCCGATACGGTATGTTTTTCATTTTCCGTGTGTATTTGCGTCGGTATGTTAATATAAAAAAGTCGCGAATATGATACATAATCCGCTGTGAAATCTGTATGTTCCTGCGGAGCGATATGTTAGACACATCATTCATTGTTTTATATAAGCCTTTCGAAACACTTAATCGGTTGAACTCACTCGTAAACAGCGGCTTATTTGTGATATATTGTGATAAATGAGAACCCATTATGCGTCGCACAATCAACTGCGTAGTCAGAGTATGTCTATATGATTCGGGTTTAATATAATATATTCGGTCCTTATGCATTTCTTCAAAGTTTGTATTATCTAAAAAACATATGAGCGTGCTTTTTGGTAACAACGTACAATTAATAAAGTCGGTGTGTGATTTTTTATGCGATGTTCTCGCCATTTCAATCCGTTTATTGTTAATTTTGAACGCACATATAGCATGGTCTATAACCCTTTCTTGCTGATTGATTTTACGATTGAAATAGTCAACTAACATATGAACCCAATTGGTATTGGATTGATTATTTGTGTATATATAGACACGAAAACACTCTCCTGACCTTTTCTTAACCAATAAATATTCCAAAATTGCAAAAATACCATAACGAATAAACTCTGGGTACAAATCAACCAATTGCTGAAAATCAATATTATATTTGTTTTGCAGTATCAAATCCCACAAGGTTTTTAAATCTCCAAACTCACCAAGTGTTTCATCTAAATCAAATGCAATCACTTTTTTTGAACGACTATTATGGTGCTTATCAAAATACTTACCCTTAAATATTTCAATACATTCTGTATCCATACAAATAATGTATTATAACTATAAATATGTTGGTTATAATACAGTTAGATAATCTCGTGAGTGTGAAATAATCATACACCAGTTGACCCAAACCCGCCCTCATTGCGTAACGTAGACGTCAAATATTTTTCATCGGTAATATGGACATATACCGGACATAGTGTAGGGTGGCACAGTTGTAACAAGCGGGACAGTCTGGGGACAACATACACTTCGTCACTTAAATTGCGGAACGCCCCGCGCAACGTTCCTCTGTATCCAGAATCAATTATACCAGTATGGTTCGCCAACATGAGAGGCGTCTTCGAAATACTTGAACGAGGAAATGCAAAATACCCAGTAGGAGTGATTTTATCAGTGGCAACATCGCAATACAACATCTCAGTCTTGATTTGCATGTCAATCATTTTTGCATTATATCCAGGCGGAATATTCACCTCAAATGGTGTAATAACATCAAATCCGGAATCGCAATATCCGTTACCCATAAAAGATAAGTTATGTGCTTGAACTTGGTCGCGCAATTTGGACATCACCATGTCACTGTCAAAAACCTCGCTTGCAGAATACAAATAGATTTTCAATATTGCAAAAGGCGATTTGCCGTTTACCGAATTGGTCACCAAATAATTGTACATTTCAACAATATCTTTATCTACGGGCATAGACATATAGTTACCGGACAACAGTATAACGTTATACGGATTTTCACTTTATACCGTTTTCTTCATGTTTTTGAAGTCCTTCCAGCTAATTTTCTTGCCTTCTTCTGGTGATTCAGTAATTGCTGCATTTTCAGAGTCCAAGTTCTCCCCGCGCTTCAAAGCACTATCTACATATAATTGCTTCAACAATTTTCCCACAACGACAGAACCTTCGTGTTGGTCGACTTTCTTATCTTCAATCATTTTCAAGATCATAAGCAATTGCGTCATAATTTCCATATTCAGTTCATCTTTTACAACGCGATTGAAAATATCAGTATAATTGTTATATAAAAACGGACTGGCGCCCCTACAACCGTCTAAAAACTCTTCGGGAGAGTTTTTCTGTAACTCGCGATGAAAGTTCATATACGTATTGAGCTTTCGTAATTCATCCCTCAAAATAACACTGTGTTTTACTTTTCGGATGTGTTCTGTATTGTCTTCGCACTCAGAATTGCTAATCATATCCTGTAGCTTGAGTTTATCTGCATCATTTAACACCGACATGTTATAGTATAGACTATGATTATATTTGTAAGTATTTTTACGAACAATTGTAATATTTGCTACCGAATGCATATTTTTTCTTCGCCAATTGTATAGAATGAAGTTTACTTTTTTGAAAATCACTTTTGGTATTTTATTCGCGTTCATAATCTTATCCGCAATCGCATATCCATGTGATAATGCTATGCCCCATTACCAAGACACAATCTTCTCCAAAGAGGGCAAGTTTGAGTCATTCGCCTTAAAGGATTATGTCGACAAAAACACCGACTTGTTAGTTGACGGAAGTAAGGCCGCACACATGATAAATGCGCCAGTTAAGGATTGCAATAAAGTGAGCGGGTTTGACAGTTTATTCTGTAGTACAACTGCTCCAGCAAGAAAGCATGATATTTTCTCGGGAACGAAGGGAAGTTTAGGATGTAAAACGAATATGGGACTAACAAACTCTCTTGGTGGATTATGCTTAAGTGAAGAACAACAGCAGTTATTGAAAACCCGCGGTGGTAATATCAAGTGTTGTTAGACATTATGCAGACATTTTTTGCAATACACGATTACTACCGATTTTTCTGGTGTAATATCTATCATGTCTTCAATATAATCATGCAAACAGTGAAGCGATAAATATTGTCGCATTTTATCCATTATTGAATTATATTCGCGCTCTTGTCGGAGTGTAGGTATATCAGTAAGTGGCATAGCATCCAAACAATTCAATGCATTACGCATTCTCTCTATTGATTCGTCAGTGTTTGGCATATAGTAGTAATACATATACAATAAAAAAGTGTTTATGTCTTACAAAATAACTATTCTACTCTACATACTTACATATACATAAACCTAAATATACAACCCAAATAAACTAGGGTTCAATGAGTCGGGGTCACCTTTGATAAACACTTCAACGTGTTTTTGCGTAATGGTAACTGGAAACTCAATCTCCATATCGAATGTTTTACCAAACATGTTTGCTTCTGGCTTTACTAACCGGAACAAGTTCAACTTTGTAAACAATATTTCAATGCACCGTTTTAAATTACGAACTCCCGATTCTTTGTTCGTCATTCGCTCATTACCTGCAATGTGTCGGATAATGTCGTCGCTAATGATAATGTCTTCTTCACTAAAGTTCACTTGCTTACGAATGGATGGTATCAAATGATTTCGTGCAATAATCACCTTTTCATTTGTATCGTAACCCTTTGTTTGGATGCGATACATTCTGTCTTTAAGAATGGAGTTGACCTTGCTTTCATCATTATAGCTGAATATGAATAAACATTTGCTCAGATCAAAGTCCAATTCGGCGAAATACTTATCGTGAAATTGACTGTTTTGTGTTGTATCTGTCAAATGCGTGAGAATGCCAATGATTTCTTCGCCCTTGGGGGTGTCACTAACCTTGTCTAATTCATCGAAATAAATGACAGGGTTCATGCACTTACTCTCAATAATGATTTGGACGATTTTGCCCCATGAACTGCCTTCATATGTATATGAATGACCTTCCAAGAAACTGCTATCACCGGCTCCACCGAGTGCAATAAATGTAAACTCTCTGCCCAATATTTTGCTAATGCCCTCCTTTACAAGAGTAGTTTTGCCCGTTCCCATCGGGCCCTTGATCGCAATCGCCGATCCAATCGCCCCCGGATTGGAAATCCATTGTCCCATCATTTGCATAATTTGTAGCTTTGCATCATCTAGTCCATATACACATTTGTCCAACTGGTCTTTTGCGTTTATCATGAAATCGTGACACACGTCAATTCCATCAGTTAATTTTACAGACAAATCGTTGTAAATACCAAAGGGTATTTTCATGAACGTATCAACCCAATTCTTGATTTTGTAATATTCGCCGTCACTGGGTTCCATTGTGCGTAGCACATTCAGTTTTTGCATTGCGAGTGCTTTGTAACTAGCAGGCATCTTGGAGTCCAATAGTGCAAGTCTGTATGGCTTGTCGATATTGATATGTTTATTGATCTCTTTCAAGTCCTTCACTGCACGAAGTTGCTCCTCATTTGATAGCTTTTTCTTGAAATATTCGGTTTCATTGGTTTTCTTTTTATGCGAATGAATCAATTTGTGATACATTTTCGCATTTCGTGTGCGAGCCTTTTTAATGAGTTTACGAATATCGTCGCGACAAGCCTGAACTGCATTTTTCAAAATCTTACTGTTTGGCTTTTTTTCTAGTTGTTGCATCAAACTCTTTCGCATTTCAACCAAGTCCAAATATTCTTGTTCAACATTACTCAGTTCGGTTTCACCGTCACCGTCGCTGCTGCTACGGTTGCTGTCTGAGCTATTGTGTTTATTTTTCTTGGACGATTTCTTTTTATCTTTTCGCATTTGTGCTTTAGGGTTAGTTTCGGTGTTATCCGTCTCTGTATCATTTGTTTTTGGCTTTTCATATTTTTCCTTCATGAAAGTTTTCTCGTCTTCACTGTCACATTCGGCATCGTCGTCCGCATCATTGTATTCTTCTTCGGATTCGTCACCGCCGTTTACAGCTAATACAATACTGAACATTTGTTGTTCGTCGTCTTCTTCATCTTCTTCATCTTCTTCATCTTCAGACTCTTCAATGTCTTCCGATTCTTCATCTGAGTCTTCTTCAACGTCTTCCCACTCGTCTGTGTCCTCTTCATCTTCGTCTTCGTCGGGGTCATATTCATCATCGTCATCATCGTCATCATCAAGTTCTTCAATCGTAAACTTGGATGACTTCTTTTTTTGTTTTTCGGATTTGTTACTAGGTTTGACCTTCTTGCTAGCTTTTTTGTTTTCCAAGTCAGATATCTTCTTTTTCAAATATTTAGATGGGAACATTTTTTCTAGAAACTTGTTGTACTCCGTTTGGTCGTATCCGTCGTCATCGCCATCGTCGGAACCGTCGTCATGTTTCTTGTTTTTCTTGATTTTGTTAGTTTTTTTGTTTTGTTTTTTCTTTTGCATTTTCGTACGCTTACCTTTGCTCACTTCCTCTTCTGACGAAGAAGTTTCGGGTTCAGACTCAACATCGGAATCTGGTTCCGAATCAGAGTCTTCTTCCTTCCTCTTCTTGTTCTTGATAAGTTCTGGCTTGATTCTGGTCATATTGGATATAACTATTGTGCTGGGGGTATATGTATAGACTATGCTATTGCGGTATTTTTTAATCAATTTTCTACATAGAATCGGTTCTCACAGAAAATTGATTACTATAACTTGAAAAAATATAGACATATTATATTAGAAGATTCCATAATGTCGTATCAACAATCTGCTAATGCAACGAAGCGTATTCCTTCGTCGCGGATTATTGGATTACAGTTTAGCATACTGTCTCCCGAAGAAATTCGTAAGGCTTCTGTTGCAGAAATTACATCGAGAGAAACATATAAAAATAATAAACCAGATGTAGGAGGACTATTTGATCCTCGTATGGGTGTCTTAGACCCCGGTCTAATTTGTCCAACGGATGGACTTACATATATTGATACTCCTGGTTATTTCGGTCATATTGAATTGGCCCGCCCTGTATTATATATTCAACATTTGAAAGAGATTGTGAAAATATGTAAATGTATTTGTTTTAAATGCAGCAAATTATTGATAAATAAGAACCATCACAAACATATCTTGGATTATCCCCCAGATAAAAGATGGTCGTATGTAAATCATTTGGTATCTAAAATCACTAGCAAAAAACATCACTGTGGCGATCTAAATGACGAAGGGTGCGGTTGTAAAATGCCAGACCGGTTCAAAGTAGAAGGAATGTCTACTATAATGGCAATGTGGAAAGATCTGAAAACCGGCGAAGCAGAAGCAGGAGACCTCCCGACACCTCCGTCGGTTGTTGTGCGCATTACACCCGAAATGTTATTAAAAATGTTCAAGCGCATTTCGGACGAAGATGTTACATTTATGGGGTTCAGTCCTCTGTGGTCTCGACCGGAATGGATGATATGTCAAGTATTGGCGGTTCCTCCTCCGGCAATGAGACCATCTGTGAAACACGACGCACAGCAGCGAAGTGAAGACGATTTGACACATATTTATAGCAATATTTTGAAAACCAATAAAGATTTGGCGGAAAAGATTGAAAACAATGCATCAACCAATGTGATTGAGGGTCTTACCAGCGTATTGCAATATTTCATTGCTATGATTGCGAACAATAAAGTAAAGGGGGCAGACCCGATGGCACAACGTTCAGGTCGTCCATTGAATTGCATAAGTGGTCGCTTGAATAGTAAAAATGGACGTATTCGCGGTAACCTGATGGGTAAGCGTGTGGATTTCAGTGCTCGTTCTGTGATTACTGGTGATCCCAATTTATCTATTCGCCAACTAGGCGTTCCGATGAAAATTGCTATGAATATTACCAAACCGATTACAGTGAATGACCGCAATCGTGATTTCCTTATGAAACTATTGCAAAATGGACCGGATATTTATCCAGGTGCGAAAATATTGGAACGCAAAAATGGTGAGAACATATCATTGCGTTATGTCGATCGTGACTCTATTCGTTTGGACAATGGTGACGTTGTTCATCGCCACATGATGGATGGAGACGCGGTCTTATTCAATCGTCAACCCAGTTTACACAGAATGAGTATGATGTGTCATATTGTGAAAATTATGAAAAAGGGTGATACATTCCGCATGAATGTAGGAGACACCAAGCCATACAATGCAGATTTTGATGGTGATGAGATGAATATGCATATGCCACAAAACGAAATGGCGGAAACTGAATTGAAGCACTTGGCTGCGATTCCATACCAAATGGTGAGTCCAGCGAGTAACTCGCCTATCATCGGTATATACCAAGATTCCATGTTGGGTTCGTTTCAATTTACAAGACCGAATAAATCTTTTACACCCCGAGATGCGATGAACTTATTGATGATGTACTCACATGTAGACGTTGACAAGTTATTTGCAAACGGAAAAGAACGCATTTCAAACTTTGATATTATGTCACAAATATTGCCTCCAGTAACATTGAAATATAAAACAAAACTTTATGATGAAGACGAAGATTATGAAACATCGAACAATGTATTGGAAATCCGCAACGGTAAATATATTCGCGGTCAATTAGAAAAATCAGTATTGGGTTCTACCACAAAGGGTATTATTCACCGTATTTGCAACGATTTTGGAAACATGCAATCCACTCATTTCGTAGATGATTTACAGAACGTTGTCACTGAATACATGAAGACCAGTGCGTTCAGTGTCGGTATTAGCGATTTGATTGCTGATCGTAAAACACAAGATAGTATCATCCAAGCCATTACTGTGCAGAAACAAGAAGTGCAATCCATTATTGATAAGGTTCATTTGGGAATATTTGAAAATAATACTTCGCATTCCAATCAGAAAGAGTTTGAGGGCAGTGTAAATAATGTACTGAACAAGGCAACTGAACAGGCGGGTAAAATTGGACGCAAATCATTGAGCAAAACCAACCGATTCTTAATGATTGTAAACTCGGGGTCCAAGGGTTCCCTCATCAACATTTCACAAATGGTTTCGTGTGTGGGTCAAACGAACGTAGATGGAAAGCGTATTCCATATGGATTTGATAGCCGCACATTGCCCCATTTCAGCAAATACGACGACTCTCCAAACGCGAGAGGGTTCATCGAGAACTCTTATATTTCTGGTCTAACTGCATCAGAGTTGTTCTTCCATGCAATGGGTGGTCGTATTGGTCTTATTGATACTGCAGTGAAAACATCGCAGACTGGATATATTCAACGACGATTAATCAAGGGACTGGAAGATATCAAAGTGGAATATGACATGACCGTTCGTAACAATAAGGGGAAAATCATCCAATTCACGTATGGCGACGATGGGTTTGATTCTATTCGCGTAGAATGCCAGACCATTCCACTTGTGGGTATGACAACCGAAGATGTGTATGTATATTATGACATTATTGGAGTTAACGACCAACATAACGATTTGTTAGATATTTACAATAAGGGTACGGTTACTCGAGTGAAAAGACAGCGTGAAAAGACTGCAACAAAGTGTAAAGAATATATTGATACAATGTTGGAAACCCGTGATACACTTGTAACCAATGTGTTCCTCAATAAAAATGATAATGATGTGAGAATGCCTATTGCTTTTCAAAACATTATTGCAAATATTCAGGGCCAACTCAACTTGTCTGCTAGTTCAATTATTGATATTACACCATTTGAAGCATTTGAACTTATTGAAGAATATTATCGTAAAATGGAACAAATACATTATGCTCCCCCTACCGAACTATTCCGAGTAATGTATTATTACTATTTGACCCCCAAATCGCTATTAATCAAGAAGCGTTTCCACCGTAAAGGATTAATAATGTTGCTTGAAACAATTTATTTGAAATATAAACAAGCAATTGTTCATCCGGGAGAAATGGTGGGTGTAATTGCTGGTCAATCTATTGGTGAACCTACAACACAATTGACGTTGAACACGTTCCATTTGAGTGGTGTTGCATCAAAGTCAAATGTTACTCGCGGTGTTCCTCGTATTGAAGAAATATTGCGTCTAACGAAGAACCCAAAGAACCGTTCTTTAACTGTGCATTTGAATAAGTTCGACGAAACAGACCAAGACAAGGCTAGCAAGTTTGCAAATATGATTGAACATACGCGACTAACCGATTTGGTGAAACAAGTGAATATTTGTTTCGATCCAAGTGACCGGTCTTCGGTTATGCAAGATGACCAAGTAGTTATGGACCAATTTTATGAGTTTGAGAAAATGGTTGAGGCGTGCAATGAAACAGAAGAAGGCACAGAGCCAACATACTCAAAATGGGTGGTTCGTATAGAACTCAATGCAGAAATGTTATTAGAAAAAAATATTACAATGGATGATATCAATTTCGCGATACAGGCTGCATATGGTAGTGAGGTTTCGTGTATGTTTTCCGATTACAATGAAGAACAGTTGATATTCCGAATAAGATTGAATAGTTCTGTATTCAATAAAAATAAAGACCGGGAAGTTGGCGAACTTTTACCGCTGGATCAGTCTGATGATATTTACTTGTTGAGAAACTTCCAGGAGAGCTTGCTTAAATCGATTGTTATGCGTGGAGTGCAAGGTGTTACGAATGTCCAGCCTCGTAAAGTTCAAAATATGGTAGTAAAGGAAGACGGACATTATATTCAGCGAGATGCGTGGGTATTGGATACTACGGGGTCTAATTTGATGGATGTTCTGGCATTGGATTTCATTGACACTGCTCGCACATTTACAAATGATATTCAAGAAACATATCGTGTATTGGGCATTGAGGCAGCTCGTCAAATATTGTATGATGAGTTTGTAGATGCGATGGAGTTTAGTGGCGTTTACATCAACTACCATCATTTGAGCCTGTTGTGTGATCGTATGACATCTAATATTAACATGGTTCCCATTTACCGTTCCGGTATTTTGAACGACAACATTGGCCCCATTTCAAAGTCAACATTTGAGGTGCATACCGAAGTGCTATTGAATGCGTCTAGACATGCAGAGTTTGACCACATGCGAGGAGTTTCTGCAAATGTGATGACTGGACAAATGGGATTGTTTGGAACCGGATCATTCCAGCTCATGGTAGACGTTGCAAAAATGGCATCGGTATCCGCATCAGATGTAAATACGAGCGATGTCAATCAAGATATCAAGAAAATGTTCGGTGGTTTAGAAGACAAAACCGATGTCTGTTCGAAAAATAACATAGAAATACAGAATAATCTGGCCACAGTGAAACAGTCCGATATGGGCGGTTGCGATGATGACTATGATATTGGATTTTAACAAAACGTGAAAATATGACATAAAAACAAAACATGTATAACAAATAGAGGTGATTATACATGTTTTTTTCTTCGCAACCAGAATACGAGTATTTCAACAAGGAAACCGGACTATGGAAAGATTTTTATCCAAAAGAAGTTGATAATAAAAATAATAAAAATACTGACTTTATCGCTGGATACTATTTCGATAAAGCCGTGGGATACAACCCGTCTGGATGGTATAAAGAAATAATCGTACAAACAAATTATTTACGTAAGAAACAATATAAATAAAAATCCATGATATAATATGGCGAGAGCCAACCCGGTCTTAGCTCAGTTGGTAGAGCATTCGACTGTAGTTGTTAGAAACGCATAGTTTCACCTTTAGATATCGAATTGTCGCTGGTTCGATTCCGGCAGACCGGATATATGTATGGGTATACAAATCCATACATATATTATCATTTTACAAATATTACTTCTTACTTGCATTGGTTCGTTTTCGTTTGATAACGGTTTTAAATGTTTCCAGAAAGTCTTGTATTGATATTACGCCGACGTCTGGTCCTTCAAAAATAGAATCAAACCCAGGGAGGCTTGCAAACTGTAGTTCAGTATTATTTATACTATATGAGCCACCTTTTTCATAACGAATGAAAAAATATTCACTGTCGGTATCAACACCCATATGCAACCAATCCGCATTCAAGTTGAGCTCAACCAGTTTCTCTTTTGAATATAATATTACGGGGAGGTTCAATGAATCACACAATAACCATAAATCAAAAACGCTCATAGAATAACGTTCATCCATAATGACTGTTTCGAGTGACATATTATGTGTGGCGACATTCGTCATTTGTTGCTGTTTACCGAGGTTGGATAATATGTATACTATTTTATTTTCGTAATCTTTCAAATATGGTTGGTATGCTTGCCACAAACGCTTCTTGATTTGGAGAACATTTTCGGTTATATTTGCGCGTTTTTGTAAGATGTATATTATTGGATAAAATGAACACAACGTCTCATTGCGAATAATTGTTTCCATAGAGTCTTTGGGGAATACATTACTCCAGTTGCGAACCCCGCTTGATGGAACAGGTGTTTTATCCATAATGCAGACCTCTTCGAACATAGAAATGTCGTTTGATTGTGACGAAAGACCCTCTTGTTCTCCCAGCTTGATTTTGTTATCATATTTCTGAGTTTGTATGGGGTTTGTAATAGATGGTCCAACATACGATATATATGGATTAGTATGGTATGGTTCAAGTTCATTATAATATTCATCATTCAATGACGACTGCAATATAAGTATTTCGTCTTCGGAAATATCATATTCGTTCTTAGACTGCAATATTTTTTGCCTTGGGTGTAACACGACTTGCTGTATTCGCTTGTAACGCAATAGTTCATCTGCAAGACGTATATAATATACTTCTTCATTGTCTTGTTCAATCATCAATCCTTTTTTGGGAACACAAATGTTATTACCAATAGACATGCATATTTCTTTGATATCTTGTATATCGGCAAATAACGATGAATTGCGTATTTTTTCAGTAATTGCATCATTTATTTCAAAAAATGTTACATTCGGTTGCATCAATGTTCTCAATATATCAACTAATTTTTGTAATTGAATATAATAAATATATTCTTTTGATTGAACTAACTGTATTACATCATTGCGAACATCTTCATTCATGTGGTCTGACAATAATGAGCCGGCTTTATTTCGGAACGAGGAATAAAACTGTGTTTCCAATGACATATTTCGTATAGTTTCGGTGCGCACGGAATCGGTCTCGGACGATGTAGCAAAAGCACGCTCTGTTGCAAAATAATCACCATCTTTGTAACTGTGAATATTGTAGTCACGAAGTGTATCGCTTATATCATTTTGATTAGTGGTAATTGTCTGAACGAATTGGTTCGTTTCAGTAAAGATGCCGACAATCACGCCGTCTTCCATAACTTTGAATGCAGGCTTGCTCTTAATTTCTTTATTCGTTTTCATATGCATTTGTTGTAAAAAATCACGGGTATATTCATATGTATTCCATTCTACATCATCCGCAAATATACGTTTTAATGACGAAATCATATTGGATGGAGCAGTGGGGACAAATACATACGTGCTATCTTCCGTTTTTGTTGCCACACATAGCCCGATTATTTGATTGCGATAATTGGATACTTGTTTGCGTATATCGTATTGGTTCTTTTGTAATATTTCAACAATTTTATTGGCATTTATGTTGGAAATATAGTCATATACACGTGGCATACTTGCCTTTGGCTTACAATGTGATTCGGTCACTTTACGTATGTTAAATAATACGCCTTTCAATTCGCTCGGGATCTTATCTCCCTTGAATATTTTGACAACCATCTTTTCGTTGTTGGATTTTTTTGCATCGGTATATCCATATGAGTATATTGGCTCATAGAACTCGCGGTTTTTCAATAAAATGATGGAACCTTTATTTTGGTCATAAATGTCCGTATTGGTTGGACATAATAGTTCGATATTGTCAGTAATATCGTTGTCTACCATTTCCATGATAATCATGTTCAGTCCGGATTGAAATAGCACACTATTGGGTTGAGTAACAAAATCCCATAAATATGTGTGGTCTATGAAAGAATCGTCACTGGCCATAAATAATTTGAAGTTCATATATGATGCTATTGCGTTTTTTAATGATGTATTTTGTGAAGGGTTTGCCAAATCTCCGAATGATTTGTAAAACCGCGTATTGACGTATTTCTCGGTATCTACATCGCGAACGTTATGCTTTCGTGGTAAAAACGTTGACACCAACGAACCATTATGTGCAGTTACAAAGGCGTCTATGTTAATTGCTTTGGTCAAGATGCCTCGCATTTCTTTTATAGTTGGTTTTGTGCCGCTGTGTAAATACGAGTACACATCTGCTATACATGCAATAAACGACTGATTTTGTTTTGCTTCTACGCCATATCGCAACAATGGTTGCATATTCGGGTTGATCTCACTTGGCTTATTTTCTTTGACGGCTAATTTGTTGTTTGTATTCAAAAACAGTTCAACTGATAATGGTAAGAACCCCCATCTACTTTCGGGTAATGGAAATCGTTCAACTCCAATGATATTTGTTGGTGGTCGCCCGTAATCCTTTTTTTTCGATTTATTCGCTATCGCGTCAACAAATTGCGTGTTACCTGTTATATCATCTGTAGTAATATTACATTCGTTACGTCGTATGATTTGTTGATTACTAGTCATACTTTTAAAACAACACGGGAGACAATGGTCTGGATGAGCGGTTTTAGGTAGAAATCCAGGATAATGTTGGATATAATTACCGTTTTTGTCTTTATGCTGGCGGTCATGCGAAAACTCATATATATAGTGTCCATCTGGTGGTGTTTTCGCATTGGACGGAATTATTTTTCCGCCGCATTCGCCATTGTCTACTTGTTGTTTTGTCATAGGAGCATTATTTTTGATGCACCAATAACGAGGACAAATATACCAAAACTTATTATTGGGGTCGGTTCCGTATTTCATTGCAACATCATATGAACCTGCATATTCAGTATCAATGCGTTTTTTCTCGTCATCAGTAAGTATAATGGGCTGGCGTTTTGTGGTCGATGAACAAGCGCGCGCGTATGAATCATATTGGCCGTCTTTTTTTGTGCGGAATAGTTGTGGCTCATGTTTTTTTAATTTGTTGAAAAACGCAGCGTATCCTCCAGCAAGTACGTTGGCTTGTTGGTTATCATTATCATCCGAGTCATTATCATCCGAGTCATCGTCGTCACTAAACATGATCCCGTCCTCATTGTCGCCTTCTCCGTCT
>MDTC01233779.1_pt1 | contig 14199 bp, 11 predicted proteins | sample 811181 | NCBI WGS metagenome assembly MDTC01 (sample SAMN05326644, study PRJNA326480) | marine metagenome | isolation source: seawater | place: Pacific Ocean: North | collected 2011
AAAACTGGTTCATTTATCTTAGCATTTGCTGGAGGGTTATTCTTGGCAATGACTGCTTTCTTCTTTGCTGCGGTTGCAGGATATATTGCTGGAGTCGTAGGTTCGTCAAATTCCCCTGTTTCAGGTATGACAATAGCCACACTATTATTCACAGTCGTACTTGTACTACTTATCGGCGATGGATTGCTAAATCTTGATACATCGACATTGATGCTTGCTACTATGCTAATAGCATCAATTGTGGCTTCATCAGCTGCAATTGCTGGGGATGTGATGCAGGATTTGAAGACTGGACACATGGTTGGTGCAACGCCACGTCTTCAACAAATCGCCGAAATTATAGGCGTAATTACTGGCGCTCTTGTAATCGCTCCAACATTAAAATTACTTCATAGTGCATTTGGAATTACCGATACAGCATGTCTTAGAGAAGCTGAAATTAATGGCCGTGACTGTTCAAATGCTCTTTATGCACCACAGGCTGAACTGATAGGAGATATCGTAAGGGGTGCATTTATTGGTGATGTTAATTTACAAATGATTGCTCTAGGAGTATTTATCGCCATTGTTCTAATCCGTCTAAAGATGCCAGTTATGAGCGTAGCAATTGGTATCTATCTACCTCTTGGACTATCTGTTCCAATTATGCTTGGAGGGATTATTTCCTACTTCACATTACGTAGTGCTCACCTAAGAATTGATGGTGAAATTAGAGACATGCCATCTAAAAAAGCCAAAGCAGCAGCAAAAGAAGTTGAAAATAGAGGTGTTCTAATCGGTGCAGGATTTATTGCTGGTGAATCCATACTTGGAGTATTTGTTGCTCTACTAATTGTTAGTGGAATTGATCTACAAGGTTATTTTGGTACAGGGACACTAGGTAATTTCCTATCTCTAGCATTCTTTGCATGGTTTGTTGGAGTTTTCATTTGGCTAGCTACTAGAGCGCTTCCAAGTGGTGGAAATTTACTCCTTGAAACGATAACTGTTTTGAAAGATAGTGTTTCAAAATTTATTCGAATTTTCCTTCCAAACAGTAAATAATCATCAAATAATATTTTGATTTGCTAACAAAAGCATCAAAGGTCGTCGGCCATGGCCAGTTTTTGAGGGTGTCTAAATGGCCATGAGTAATGAGGAAGTAGAAGAATTCGCACGTAAATGTAGAGTTGAAATCGTTAAGATGGTACACAGAGCCCAAGCAGGACATCCCGGAGGCTCTCTTTCTGAGATTGATTTGATCTCAGCTTTGTATGCAACAAGAATGCGTGTCAAACCAAATGAACCCAAGTGGGGAGATAGAGACAGATTTATTCTTTCTAAAGGCCATGCTTCACCTGGTATGTATGCTGTCTTAGCCGAGATGGGATTCATATCCCACAAAGACCTAGAATCATATCGTGTTTTGGGCGGTGTTTGCCAAGGTCACGTCGATATGAAATGGTGCCCAGGAGTCGACTTCTCAGCAGGTTCACTCGGAATGGGATTATCGTTTGGCATGGGATGTGCTGTGGCGGCAAAGTTAGAGAATAGTGACCGTCGAATATTCGTAATGTTAGGAGATGGGGAAATTCAAGAAGGAAGTGTTTGGGAAGCAGCAATGGCAGCAAGACATCATGAACTTGGTAATCTAAAAGTCATATTAGATAGAAACCGTATTCAAAATGATGATTTTTGTGAAGTACAGATGAGAATGTTTGACATTCCAGCAAAGTGGAAATCATTTGGCTGGTCAGTTAAAGAAATAGATGGTCATAATATGAGTGAAATTTCAGAGGGATTAGATTTCCTTGAACAAACAAATGATGGTCCTGCAATTCTAATTGCACACACAATAAAGGGTGCAGGAATTTCTTACATGGAAGATAATCCATCATTCCACGGTGCTGCACCTAATGATGAGCAGTTCCACCAAGCAATGGTCGAACTAGGGGAGGTGGAAGCATGAGTCGTATGGCAGCAACAAGAGATGGTTATGGCCAAGCATTATTGGACTTAGCAAGTAATCCTAAAGTTGTAGTTTTGGAAGCAGATTTGGGTAAATCAACCAAATCTCTTCATTTTAGAAAGCAATATCCTGAGCGAACTGTTTCATGTGGAATTGGAGAACAAAATATGCTACTAGTCGGAGCTGGACTTGCATCTTCAGGATACATTCCATTTGCTAGCACATTTGCTATATTTACTGAAAGAGCATTTGAGCAAATGCGTAATGGAGTTGCAAGACCAAATTTAGCAGTTCATCTTTGTGGAAGCCACGGTGGAACTCACACAGGAACTGATGGTTCATCAGCACAATCTATCGAAGATTTAGCCATTTACAGAACTCTACCAAATGTAGTAGTAATGCATCCATGTGATGATGTCAGTACCAAAGAATTGACCATGCAACTACCTGCACTTGGAAAACCATCTTACATGAGAACTGCGAGAAATAAGACTCCAGTAATGTATGATGGTAGAGAAAAAGAAATTAAGATAGGAAAAGGAATGGTTCTAAGAGAAGGAAATGATGCTGTGATAATTGCTTGTGGAGTTATGGTATCTGAATCTATGAAAGCCGCTGAAGTTTTATCCAGCGAAGGTGTTTCAGTATCAGTAGTTGATATGCATACACTCAAACCATTAGATACAGATCTTATCAAATCATTAGTAGAAAAATGTGGAGTTGTTGTCACTGCAGAAGACCACAATGTCATAGGTGGTCTTGGTGGTGCAGTTGCAGAGTATTTATCTTCGAATTGTCCAGCACCATTAGAAATGGTTGGAGTCAAGGATAGATTTGGTGAATCTGGTCAATCTGATGAAATGCTAGATTTACTTGAAATATCCAGTCCATTCATTGCCGATGCTGTAAAGAGAGCAATCAATAGAAAATAATGAAAATGATGATTCGAGAGCAATGGATATGCGAACTATCGGTAAAGCGTATTTTTTGTTCGTAATTATTATTCTTTCAATATTATTCATCACTCCGAATTCCACTGCATCAGAGTCTCAAGAAAACTCTATACCATTATGTAATGCCGATAGAAATGAAACTTGGTCTGTCGGTTTGATTTATTGTAATTCAAGTATGAGCCCAGGATATACATTATTTTCTCCAATTTCATCAACAACAACTTATCTCATTGATGAACATGGTAGAGAAGTTCACAAATGGGAAGCTGTTAGTGGTTTAAGACCAGGATTATCTTCATATCTTTTGGATGATGGAGACTTACTAAGAACTGGTAATTTGGGTAATAATGCTCTTGGTGACTTTTCTGCCGGTGGTGCAGCAGGACATATCGAACGAATTTCATGGGATGGCGAATTAGAATGGGCCTGGAATTATTCATCTAGAGATTACAGGAGTCATCATGATATTGAACCGATGCCAAATGGAAATATTCTTTTGATTGCTTGGGAAGAAAAAGATGAGCAAGAGGTGGCACAGTCAGGAAGAAATTCGGAGACAGATAATTCAGATAAAACTGTATCCTCATCGACTTTATGGCCCGACTTGATACTAGAAATCAAACCGATTGGAAAAGATGATGTAGAAATTGTTTGGGAGTGGCATGCTTGGGACCATTTAATTCAAGACTTTGATTCCTCGAAAGATAATTATGGTGATGTTAGTCAACATCCAGAATTATTAGATGTAAATTTCAACGATGCTACTGGCGGTGCATCTGGTGGTCGTGATTGGATGCATTGCAATGGTATTGACTATAATCTCGAACTAGACCAAATTGCACTATCATGTAAAAACATGAATGAGATATACATTATTGACCACAGCACTACAACCCTTGAGGCTTCAGGGCATAGTGGAGGAAATAGCGGCATGGGTGGAGACATACTCTACAGATGGGGTAATCCGGAAGCATATCGTGCAGGGACTAATAATGACCAGAAATTATTTGGACAACATGATGTACAATGGATAGAAAGCAATCGGCCAAATTCTGGTGAATTAATTGTATTTAACAATGGAAATGGAAGAGATATTCTGTTTTCAAGCGTCGATATAATTGCACCACCAATAGATAATGGAAGTTATTTTAAAAATTCAAGTGAACCTTACGGTCCATCAAATTTTAGTTGGAGTTGGGATATTGGTACCGACATGTATGCGCCATCAATATCTGGAGTTGAGAGGCTTCCAAACGGAAATACTCTAATCACTTATGGAACTCAAGGTACATTCATTGAAGTTGACTTACAAGGAGAAATTGTTTGGAAATATATCAGCCCAATAAACTCGGGAAATACTCTCTCACAAGGAGATTCCATCTATACTGGTAACGGAAACAAGGTTTTCAAAGTTCGAAGATATGATACGAATCATATTGCTTTCACAAGCAAAATATTGACGCATGGAGATTATATTGAAACTTGGTCAGACTCATGTCCTGATGAAGATTCTATTCCATGGGATAAAGACGGGGATGGTTGCTTAGATGATACTGATCTCGATACTGTGACTGATAATTTAGATCTATGCAATGGTTTTGATGACCTTCTCGATGTTGATGGAGACATGGTTCCAGATGACTGTGATGATATAATCGATTCAGATAATGATGGAATTAGTGATGAATTAGACTTGTGTAATGGTTTTGATGATAATATCGATGAAGATAATGACACAATTCCGGATGGTTGTGATGAATTAGTAGATTCTGATAATGACGGCGTTTCAAATAATGCTGACATTTGTAATGGATATAATGACTCATTAGATGTGGATAATGATTTAATTCCAGATGGTTGTGATGAATTAGTAGATTCTGATTCCGATGGAGTTGCTAATGATATTGATTTATGTCCAAATAGTTTAATCATATTTGGAGAGGAAGTTGTTGACAGTAACGGCTGTAGCACTTACCAGAAAGATTCTGATTTTGATGGAGTTAATGATGCCGAGGATATTTGCCCCGGAGGTAACGATTCTATAGATTCGGACTTAGATACAATTCCTGATTATTGTGACCAAGAAATTGATTCAAGTAGTGATAATAATACTAATGAAACTGATGATAATAATAAAAATAATAATTTGACAGTTGATTCAAAGTCTAGTATTTCTTCAGCAGAATATCTCTATATTGGTTCTGTTATACTGATAATTTTGGGTTCGATGATTTTTCTTTATCGCAGTAAGAAATAATTAATTCATGCGGATAATTCAAAGAGTGCCTTCTATTCCACTCAATCATGGAGTTCTTCTTAGATACTGCTGATGTAGACGAAATACGTGAAATTGCTGCTTGGGGAATATTAGATGGTGTTACGACTAATCCATCTTTAATCAAGAAAAGTGGTAGGGATTTTAAGCAAGTAGTTGCAGAAATTGCCTCAATATGTGACGGACCAATTTCTGCTGAAGTTACTGCTTTAGACACCGCTGGAATGATTGAACAAGCATTGGTACTAAAAGATGAACTCCCAGAAAATGTGATCATTAAAATCCCTTGTACACCAGAGGGTTTGGCGGCGACTAAAGCTCTAACCGATAAGGGTATCAAAACTAATGTCACACTTATTTTCTCATCATCACAAGCCCTAATGGCAGCTAAAGCAGGAGCAACTTATGTTTCTCCATTCATTGGAAGAATCGACGATACTGGTCATGAAGGAATGAACCTAATTGCTGAAATAATGACTACATGGGATAATTATCCTGAGATTACTACCAAGGTTTTAGCTGCTTCAATTCGCCATCCTACTCATGTCTTGCAGTGTATTCAATTAGGAGCACATACTGCAACAATGCCGGCTAAAATATTTAGACAATTAATGAAACATCCATTAACCGATAAAGGAATCGATGGATTCATGAAAGATTGGGCAGATGTTGAAGCAGCTGGTAATGCTTGAACCCAAAAAATTGACTTTTCCCTCGAAAGGAGGATTCTTCAATGATAAGTGTACACCCTCTAATTACGGGGGATGACTTTGTCAGACATGAGAGATAGACTTCAGCAACTTTTGGATGGGGAACTTGACCCATCAGAAATTGCTGATGATGCTGCTTTAGTAAGTTTGGCAGACCGATTGTATGGAATAAAAATCGCTCCTGTAAAGCCTGTTAAATCACGTGATTTTGTTGAACATCAACCTGGAGCGCCAGTTACTGAAGTCGCCCCACCAACTAACATGTTAATCGAAGTCATTGAACCTATAGGACTACCTGCTGGCAATCTTCCACACCTAGAAATGCCTAATTTACCAAATGTAAAAAATAGTGGTTCTAAGATTATGAAATTTACCTTTATTTCTGGATTTATTGTAGTTATTGCTAACGTTTTCGGTCTTCTTTCCAATGTATTTGGATCTTTTTGTGATGTCGATGAAAAGTGTCGAGGTGTGGAGCAAACAAGAATCAATTTGTTGAGTCCACATAAATTGGGTTCTTCTGACGGCTGGTCATTCTCAATGTTAAGTGATAGTTCAAGTGGCATTGGTGGAACCGCAGGTGGAATTGGAATTCCAGATGTAGTTGCGATAGTAGTATTACTAATAGGAACTCTATTGTTACTGCGCAAGAAGTGAGATGAATGGATTTAGATCTATTTACTGAGATTCTCTCCTACTTAGGAATGATTTGCATTTTAATTGCCTTTTTACTTGAAACAAGAGATGTATTGGGTAGTAAAGATTCCAAATATCTCTCATTGATGGCTTTTGGTTCTGGTCTACTGGCTGTACGTGCATTATTAATTTATGAATGGGCTTTCTTGGTTTTAGAAATAGTATGGTGTATAGCTGCTATTATGGCATTGGTAAAAAGGAATAGATAACCGTCAAAATTTTATTTTTTAAGCGTCATCTTGATGAGAGAGATGATTGCAGTTGAAAATATGAGCCAAGGTCCGGGTAAAGCCAAGAGGGGTATACCTTCTAAGGTTGACAATTTCAATGAATGGTATCCATTCATAGTTGAAGCCTCTGAACTTGTGGACAAAAGATACCCTATCAAAGGTATGGATGTCTGGAGACCTTATGGTTGGAAAACAATGAAACTAATAGATAATTTGACTCATAATGAAATGGAAAGGACTGGTCATGAGGAAGTTAATTTCCCCCTATTGATACCAGAGAATCTTCTCGAAAAAGAGAATGCCCTAGTTGCCAGACTAAAGAGAGCAAGGGAAGAGGGCGTAGATCCTGATGAATTACGAGATGAAGATGAAGAAGGCGGATTCAAGAAAGAAGTTTATTGGGTTAAACACGCAGGAGATAATGAGTTAGACATACCTATGTTCTTGCGACCAACTTCAGAGACTGCAATGTACACAATGTTCCCATTATGGATAAGATCTCACAAGGATTTGCCTTTGAAGATATATCAGATGGTAAATACATTTAGATATGAAACTAAACAAACTAGATCTTTTATTCGAGTTAGAGAAATTCATTTCTTCGAAGCACATACAGCTCATGCAAATGAAGAAGATGCTTCTCGTCAGATCACAGAAGATTTAGAGATAGTTGACAGAATTATGGATGATTTATGCTTACCAATTATCAAGGCAAAAAGACCTGTGTGGGATACCTTCCCAGGTGCTTGGTATACTATTGGAATCGATGCAGTGATGCCAAATGGCCGTACTCTACAAGTAGCTTCTTGCCACCACTACCGTGACCAATGGGCTAAAGCATTCGATATAACATATGAAAATCTTGAGGCAAAACAGCAACATTGTCATCAAACTACTTATGGTATGTCAGAGAGATTATTGGGTGCAATCGTTGGAATGCATGGAGATGATAATGGCCTCATAATGCCACCTGCTATTGCCCCTCATCAAATTGTAATATGTCCAATGATAAAGAAAAATTCAGAAGTCGATACAATTGGTGCAGCCAATGAAATAGCAGATACTTTACGAGAAAATGGATTTAGGGTAAAAGTTGATTCTAGAGACATACGTGCTGGACAGAAATATTATGATTGGGAAATAAAAGGAGTCCCTCTAAGACTAGATATTGGCCCAAGAGATATTGCACAAGGTACTGTTTTTGCAGCTAAAAGAACCGGTGGAAAAGAGCCATTACCAATGGATACAATAGCCGATAGTTGCAGAACTGTGCTCAAAGAAATCGCTGATGAATTACGAAAACGATCTTCAATTCACATGGATGATGTAATTCAACCTTTACCTGAATTTATAGAAAACGATGGCAAATGGACGATGAATGGTGAAATCGAAGATGGGAAAATATACCAGATAGCATTTGATGGAACCGATGCTCATGCTGAAGTTATTGAGCGACATACTGGACTCACATTTTTAGGTGATGCTACTGATACCTTTGATTCTGAGCGACCTTGCCATATGTCAGGTAAACTTACCACGAGAAAGGTAATACTAGCAAAAACCTATTGATGACCCTTACAGTATAGTAGTAAAGGAGAAAAACCTAAACTTCATGGAATTACTATGTCCGATGATTTGAACATGACTGAGATTTTGACTCTTGTCCAAGATTTCATCACTTCAGATGGCATGATTAAATCTGAACAAAGAAAATTTTACCAAGTACTAAAAACTGTTTTAGGAACTCACGAAGGTACTTTTTCTCAGTCTGATATTGAGCAATTAATGGTACTTGCACATAATGAAACATTAGACATGAGTGATGAAGATTATAGCGAAATATACAATGTTGTAATGGAGAGATACACTCTAAGTGAAAGATTGGAGGAGCAAGCACGACTAGAACAGGAACTTGCACAGAAAGCAAGATTGCGTACTGAAGCGGAAGCGAAAGTAGATGCTCTAACGAAGATTGAAGAAGAAGCAAATGCCTTAGCGGCTGCACGTTTGAAAGCCGAAGAGGATGCTAGATTGAGAGTTGAAGCTGAGGCTAAAGCTAAGATTGAAGAAGAAGAGAGATTAATTGCAGAAGCTGAGCAACGAGCACTCGAAGAAGAACTGGCTCGTAAAAAGGCTGAAGCGGAAGCTAGGCTCGAGGAAGAAAAAAGACTCGAAGAAGAGCGACAACGAGCACTAAAAGAAGAAGAAGAGGCTCGTAAAAAGTCTGAAGAAGAAGAAGAGAAAAGACTTGCAGCCGAAGAAGATGCCAGAAAGATGGCTGAGGCGGAAGCTAGACTCGAGGAAGAGAAAAGACTTGCAGAAGAGTTACAACAGCGACTAGAAGAAGAGAAAAGACTTGCAGCCGAGGAAGAAGTTAGAAAGAAGGCTGAAGAAGAGGCGAAATTGAATGCTGAAGAGATTGCTAAAATCAGAGCAGAAGAGGAAGCTCAAAGGAAGTTGGCAGAAGAAGCACATTTGAAAATGGTAGAAGAATCAATTAGAATAACTGAAGGGAAAAAGCAAGCCGAAGAGGAAAAGATAAACGCAGAACTCGAAGAAATTAAAAGATTGGCTGATGAAGAGGCAAGGTTGGCAGAAGAAGAGGAAGCCAGAAAATTGGCAGAAGAAAATGCGAGAATCGCTGAGGAACTTGAAGCAAAAAGGCAAGAGGAAGAAAATGCAAGAATTGCTGAAGAAGAGGAAGCCGCAAGACTTGCTGCTGAGGAAGCAGCCAATACAAAAACTATACCAGATTTGCCACCTTTAGATGATTAAGACTCACATTCCAAATGATGATGGATCCATATCCATATCTCCGTCTTTCATCATTTTTCTCATTTGTTTGTTTAATTTGCGGTTACCGCCCATTCCTTTCATCATCTTTCTTGAACGATTCCACTGTCCGATTAATTCTCTCACATCTTTTTCACGTACACCAGAACCTCGAGCGATTCTTTTTATCCTATCAGCCTTAATTTTAGCAGGCTCATTCTTTTCCCAACCAGTCATACTATCCATGATTGTTCTATAACGGTCCAAGTTGCCTTGCATAGCATGCTTTTGAGATTTGGACATTCCACCAAGTCCACCAAGCATATTACCCGGTAAAAATGACATCAATTTATCAATAGTTCCGACTTTTGACATCATCTCCATTTGCTTATACATATCATTTAGAGTAAATCTACCACTCATCATTCTCTGAGTTAATCGCATTGCTTCTTCTTCATCCAAATCCTCTGGAGCAAGGTCGATTAATCCTTGAATATCACCCATCCCTAGAAGTCGAGATATGAATCTATCAGATTCAAATTTTTCAAGGTCACTTACTTTCTCCCCAACACCAATGTGTACAATTGGAGCGCCGGTTGCAGCAACTGCTGAAAGAGCACCACCACCCCTGGCTGTACCATCTAATTTAGTTACAACAATACCAGTAACACCTGCTAAAGTATGGAATGATGCGGCGACAGGACCTGCTGCTTGACCAACTTGTGCATCTATGACTAACCATCTTTCAGTAGCCCTTGTCAAAGATGAAATATGTTCTAATTCTTCGACTAATTCTTCATCTAATTGGTGACGACCTGCTGTGTCTACAATAACCATATCTGCAGAAGCACATTCTTTCAGTCCATTTCTAACTATAGATGCTGCATCTTTATTTTCTGGTTCTCCATAAACTATTACAGATGTATCTTCAAGAAGTTGTGAAAGTTGTGCATAAGCTCCTGGACGATGAACGTCGGCTTCAATAACAGCAACTCTTAGACCATGCTTTCGCCTATACCATTCAGCTAATTTGGCAGTGGTAGTAGTTTTACCTTGACCATATAAACCGACTAAAAGAAGTGTTGAACCCCTTGGTTGAAATTCATGAGATGGGCCTAAAATTCTAACAAGTTCAGTGTACAATATATTCATTGCATGAGTTTGTAAATTGATCCCTGGTCTAGGTTCTTCTTCCTTTAACCTATTTTCAAGCCTCTCAACTATTTCCTTGGTCTGACGGACGTTGAAATCAGCCTCTTGCAAAGCCCTTCTTAGACTGCGCGTCATTTCCCGAAGTTCTTCTTCATCTAACTTTCTTCTATTTTTAAGAAAGCCAAGAGAGCGGAATATCCCTCTGGATAGACCTTCGAGTGCCATGTTAGTCCGTTACCGTTTTACTCTTTGAACCCATTCATTGGATAATCATTCTAAGGGAATATCAAGTCTTAGTACATCACCTTCTAATTTGGCATCTACTTGACTTGCTTTCACCGGTACGCTGGTCGTAATTTCTCGTTCCCTTCCATTCAATCCAATGTACAAGATGCCTTCATTACTTCTAAGAGATAGTTCATCTCGCTTAATTCCTGGAAAGTGAAGATAAATCCTCTCAAATTCTTCATGAGATTCTTTGACCATTCCCCTATGGATATCATGCTTCAATAATTCTCCAACCTTGTGAGGCCCTAACGAGGCTTCAATTTTCGATGGCACCCCATACAAAGTTTGACCAATATTTCTTAAATTTTCAACTCCGACTACTTCTTGATCTAATAACTCGAGTGAAGCAACTTCTACAGATTCGAGTTTATCTTCAAGTTCAGATATTCGAATAAGTTCTGCTTCCCTTCTTTTTGCCAAGAATGGATGGTCAAATTCTGGCGTTAAACGATTGACTAAACAACTATGTACTGGAAGATTAAATTCTAAAAGCGATTTATGAGCCCTAAGAGTTTCGTTTACCCCCATTCTCTCAGGTATTGTAACCAAAGTGAATGATGTTAATTCCTCATCGCTAAGAACTCTACGAACATGTAAAACTCTACGACGGAATTTTTCCAATTCCTCTTTCATTTCATTACTCTCCTTACTTCCAAATAGCATTGAACGAATACCACCTGAAATTCTCATCATACGAATCAATCTGCCAGACCAGGCCTCAATTATTTCTGGAAGCGACAAAAATCTCAGTGTATGTCCAGTAGGCGCAGTATCAAAAACAATAACATCCCAATTTGGATCTTCTACGTGCCTTAACAACTCATCAAAAGCCAAAGCTTCATCTAATCCGGGTAGAATCATTTCAGAAGTTTGGATTTCTGACTTCATTTCTTCCATCTCTTCTTTGGCATTTGGATCAAGCATCATACTCAATCCACCTAATCCCCCCATTCCACCTTTGTTATTCATTCCGTCAACCATTTTTCCTAACTTTGGTAGAAGATTTGAAATTTTTGATTCCGGGTCCATTTCGAGGCCAAATAAACCTTCAACACCATCAATAGGTGTCGGTTCTGTACCTATATCTACACCCAAGGAATCTGATGTAGAATGTGCAGGGTCACTAGAAACAATGAGAACTTTAAGACCTGAATCTGCCAACCAAACTGCGGTTGCTGCAGAAGTAGTGGTCTTACCTACTCCGCCCTTACCACCAAACAATAGTAGTCTTGCCATATCACGGCCTAACGGTGAAGGTCTTTGAATCCAACGCAAATGAAAATTTCTTACATTGACTTGATGAAGTAAAACCATCACGGCCATTTATGGCTTCGACATTTCTGTTGTTCCAATTGGCGAGTATTTCCGCTTTGATTGGAATGACATTTGGTTGGAGAGGTGTTATGACCAAATATTCCGGTTTTTATGACCTGCCAACTGCTTGGAGCAATGTGTTTTGGGGTTTACTACTAGGTGGTGTTTACGGTAGATTGGCTCACGATGCTGTGGTTATACCGTATCTCTCAATGTTCCTAGATGATAGTCAAGAGGTTGTAAATCCGTTGAATATTATCATTATTTGTGTTTTAGCATCTGTCGCATCACACCTATTACTGAGAAGAGATAGAGTTCGTAAAGGCAGTTCTCAGACTACTAGTGGATGGGCTTTAGGTCTAGCAGTAGGTGGAATGGTTTCGATGATATTGATCTACAAAACAATCGAAGTTAAGGATTTATTTGGTTTCAACTACTTAGAATTAGCAGTTACTATTTCAGGTATAGCAATTTTTAGTCCTAGGTGTGAAGCTCTGATTAGCAGTTATCACGGTCACTTGATGCTAAGAGGAAAAAGATGGGGTGCTGTATTGCGTTCTTCTTTTTGGAGATGTGGTTATATGATAATGTTCCCATTTGCAATGATTAATCCTCTTGCATGGATTTTCATAATTCCAATGACACTTATTTTCACAAGAAATTCTAATATTTGGATTTGGGAATCTATACCGAGTGAAGGCAAAAAGAGATTGAGAAAGATATGGGCGCGACAAGCAAGAATGGAGAAGAATATCTCTAAAGAAATCAATAATATTAAACAAATTGATGATTGTTCTGAGTAAGTAATTATCTACTTAGGTCATTAAGGGATAATTATCTGAAATAAATTTGACTTAACAAATAAAGGATTTGATGGCTTTCCGCAGGTAATCGTTATACAATGCCGACAAGGACGGTGTAATATGGGCAACTGCCCTTATTGCCGAAGCGTCACCTTACCGGGTGATACAATTTGCTATTCCTGTGGGAGGGTGTTAGCCAACATTAAATCTCCTAACTTTGCTGCAGAGCAACAATTTAACAGAGGAAGTGTTGAGTCTACATATTTGAAAACCAAAAGACCTACTAAATCCGGAATGGTTATGACTCAATCAGGAAAGAGAAGAAACATTTTGAAAAGGCGAAAAAATAGATTCCGCAGCGTAGTTATGCTTGGATTAGTCGCTTTCATTATGCTTTCACCTCAGGCACGTGAAGTTGTTTGGGAAAAGTATGCTGGTGTGGTAGAGTATGTTCAGTTGGCCACTGCACCATATCACCTATATCCTATTGAAACCACATATACATTAGGTAAAACCATTGATTTCTACAACGCAGCGGGCAATAGTTATGCTGCTGAAAATTTAGCAATACCTACTGATGTTTCATCCTTACACGAGGCAAATTCAAGTTTTGAGTATACCGATGGAGTCACTCCTGCAGATATTCCCGAATCAATTCAAAAAATTAATTCTATTAAATTGATCATCAATGATGCCGAACTAATAGATATACCACTAAATGGATTACCATCTAAGTCATTTGCTGATAGAGTTACAACAAGTAATGGTCACGATGTTTGGTGGCCTGGGGTTGGACCTGGAATAAATGATTGTAAAATTGGTAATTGTGTTAAATTTAATCTCAGCCTAGGTCCTGGAGAAAGTGCTAAAGTTACTTTTGCAGTCAATCTAACAAGTACTTCATATTCTTGGTGGTCATCTTCAAGAGTGGATTCCAGAATTGCTGGACATGATGATGGAATTGACATTGATCGAAGTGGGACTTTTGATGATATAAGTGAAAGAGGTGGCGGTTCAAAATCAATTCAATTTGGTGCTATGCAATGGTATAATCGTGG
>MDTC01129988.1_pt1 | contig 14197 bp, 16 predicted proteins | sample 811181 | NCBI WGS metagenome assembly MDTC01 (sample SAMN05326644, study PRJNA326480) | marine metagenome | isolation source: seawater | place: Pacific Ocean: North | collected 2011
TGGTGCCCGCCGGACTTTTGATGTGGTAGCACGTGTGTTCCTCGGAGGTATAAGCATTGATGCTGCCGCCGACACTCTCAGCATCCACGACGATGCGCTTGGCGGAACGCTTGGCGGTGCCTTTGAATAATAAGTGTTCCGTGAAATGAGCAATGCCATTTCTGCGAGCCGCTTCGTGCCGGGATCCGGATCCTGCAAAGACGCCTATACTGACGCTTTGCCAATAAGGCATATGAGCTATGGCGACGCGCAATCCATTGGCCAAAGTCGTGCAATGATACTCAGTCATCGAAGGGATCAGACGCGCTCAAAGTCAGCAGTAGCGGCGAACTTAGGCCGTTCTAACAAACGGGTGGCGACTTCAAGATCTTGAGGAAATGTGATCTTGAGGTTCGGGCGGGTGCACTGGCAAAGCATCACGGGTTCGTTGAGGCTCTCTACGGCTGATACTTCGTCCGTGACCAGTAATTTTTTGGCTTCGACTGCTTGGTAAGCGCGGAGCAGGAGTTCGCGGTTGAAGATCTGTGGTGTCTGCGTTGCCCAGAGGTTGCTGCGATCGATGCTGCCGGTAACGCGTCGGCTAGCGTCGGCGCGTTTGACGGTCTCAGTAATCTTTCGTGCGCAGGCAGCGGCACCGTGTTCCGCGGCCATGTCGACGCAGCGTTGGACGTCTTCCAAACAGATCAGGGGCCGAGCTCCGTCGTGCACTGCGATCATGGTGCAGGCATCCGAAACCCGGCGCAGACCTTTTTGAACCGAGTCATGGCGATTGCGGCCGCCAGTCACCACGTCGGTGATCTTGGTCAGCTGATTGGCTTCTTTCAGCTCAGCCACGTCGTCATAGCGCTCTTCGGAAACCACGACGATGATCTCATCGATGCAGGTGGAATCCTGAAAGGCATGCAGTGCATGCCCAAGGACTGGTTGGTCGCCAAGTGGGGCAAACAGCTTGTCAAAACCCATGCGGCGGCTTTGGCCAGCGGCTACGATGATCGCGGCAATACGCATAATAGACTAGCTAAGCTTGTCCATGACCATCTTGGAAAGCTTCTTATTGTCGACGCCCCCAGATGTTTTTTCTTGTAGCAACTTCATCACGCCACCCATGTCTTTGCGCGAGCTGGCTCCGAGCTCAGTGATGACTTCATCGACAAGTGCGGCCACCTTGTCGTCTGGCATTTCCGCAGGCAAATAAGTTGCTAGAACGGCGGCCTCGGCCTCCTCTTGCTCAGCGAGTTCTGGGCGATTGCCTTTGCGGAAACTCTCGACTGAGTCCTGACGCTTCTTCAGCTCCTTGCGAACGATGGCCACACTGGCAGCGTCATCCAATTCGGCGTCAGCCCCGCCTTGCTCAATCGCGGCGTATTTGATGGCGGATTTAAGACCACGCAGGACGCTCAACGCCGTGGTGTCTTTCGCTTTCATGGCGGACTTGAGATCCTCGAGGATTCGATTAGAGAATGAGCTCATCCCCACTCATAGCTGCGGCCCCGGGGGTCTCAACCATTATCAAGCCTTGTCGTGAAGCCATCGTTCTGGAGTCGAATGGGTCTCGGAGCCCTCGGATTGTCCGTTGCCATTCTAGGAATAGTCTTCGCAGTGCTGCTGTATCGTGGTTATCGCATGGCTTCTGCTTACGATACTTGGCAGGAGATGCCGTGCACGGTGCTGTCGTCTTGGGTGGAAGATGTGCCACAGCCGGGGACCACCGTGCCGTGGTATCAGTTCCGTGTGCGTTATCGCTACGAGGTTGGGGATGAACTTCGGGTCTCCGATCGGGTGACGGATCTGGATCGGACGACACGCAAACGTCCGAAGGCGGAAGCCTTGCAATTACGCTATCCCGTTGGGGCCGTGACTGTGTGTTATGTGAATACTAACAATGATGCAGAAGCGATTCTTAAAAGGCCGACCAAGGCCTCGGGCTACTCAATTTGGTTTCCCTGTCTCTTTGTGGTGGGAGGTTTTGGGATGGCCTTGGTGGCGGTTCGCCAGCGTCGCGGTGCTTCTCAGCGAGGCTTTCTTCCTTGGGTGTTTGGATTTGGGTGGAGGAAGAAGTGATGACAGTCTTCGTCGTTTTGATCAATTGGTGCCTATCCGAGGAATAAATTATAAAAAACCTTGTATCTTTGGTAAATGGAAATAAAGCGAAGGAGAGAAGTTTGTCTGTCGGCAGGTCTGCTTTGATTGATTCCGCAGTCGATAAGCGATTTTGCCTTCGATTTGAGGGGGTCGAGAATCAGGGCAAGAAAGATCGGCTGAACACGGTTATGTTTCAGTGAGATAAACGGTTTGGAACAGTGGTGGAAAAACCAGCGTTCATAGGGTCATGGTGTGATGCTTTGGGAAGGCTTCACGATTGTCTTAAGAAGTGTCCTAGTTATGTGGTAGTGTCAGTTGAATTATAGTGGATGGCCAATTTTAGGCGGGAACTTGTTAGTGAGCTGAGGATGATTTGGGATTGCTACTTTTTTGAACTCTCTGGTGTGAAGCTGATCCTCCGTGGATCGATGGCATTAGTCATGATGGACAAAGTAATTCAGCTGTTAGCGCTTAATTGGCGAGTGGATTAGACGATCTATTTGCATGGCATTGATGAATGCAGGAGCAGCGCAGCTTTTGTCGGAGGCCTCATTTGATGAGGTGTTCTTGGCGTATTTGTTATATGACGGGGTTCCTGGTTATGTCGTTTGGGTTGCTGTGGAGCCTTCCATTACCCTTAGTCCGGAGCGGTGGGAGCGTCACGACGAGGGTATTTTTTTAAGGAATGCGAAAGGTCTCTGTTAGTTGCTTTGGCCGCAATTTGGCTCGCCGGCGTAGGGTAGAAGTGCTTACCAATGGTGCCATAGGTCTGAGTTGGGCGTAGATCGTGAAAGCTGCTGTTTTGACCTTGGCCGGGGCACTTCGCAGCTGCTGGAGAATCTGGGGTCTGCCGGATTCCTTAGGTCTCGGCAAGCGACCAGACAAGCCTGAAGTTATGACCAAACTGCTTTACATGATCAAAGGTGCTGATCCCAGGTTCTACTTCGCTCTCTCGAGCGTCAATCGTCTGGAGATCTTGGAAGTGGATGGCGCTCCATCTATGGCGATGTCCGGAACTGGAGTGGCGGTTAGGGCTGGCTTTGGTCGAGCGTTCTTGTTTGTCGGTATGCAGTGGCAGGCGGTGATCGCCAGACTAATGGAATTCGATAGCTAGCGTCATTGTGTGGGTCCCTACTTTGTGTAAACGCCGGGCCAATTCTGTTACGGTAGTATGGTTACAAACGGTAGAGTATGGGGAAGACCTAGAGGCCTGAACGCATCATATACCTCCCCACAGAATAGGGCGACTGTGGGCTGCGGAAGGCAATGGGCCGAATGATCCCGGAGGGACCAATCTTAAGCGTCTTGGCTACGATAGGACTGTCTGAACCAGAGGTTTGTCGAAACTCGCCACCTGGGTCCCGCCGTCGCGAGGACAGTATTTTACACCTCGCCCGGAGCGTGTAAGTTCATGATGTTCTGAGGGATGCTTTGGACATGTGTACTGGTTTTGATTCAGCGCTCTTGGCTTCCCTGAGTTCATCTGGCGCCAGTACCTCGATTCAGCTGGCGTCAACACCTCATAGTGTAATGGTTTTAACCATGCGTTTACAACTTTGACAATCAACAGTCCAGCAAAGGTGCTGTGCAGACCGATCTGCGTTACGACCGCGCTGATCGTGGGTTCACCTTGTGTGAGATGAAGTTGTAGTTGAAGCCGGTTGGAAAGGTGATCATCCGGGAGGTCTAACATAGGGCGGAGCGTCTCATGGAGCTTTATCTGAAGCGACACTTGGATCGGGAGCTGGTGGTGTCAGGCCAGGTTTCGGCTGAGGTCGAACGAAGTGGTTACTGCTACCGAATTCTGCGTGCGGAAGAGCTTCTTGGTTAGGCCTAACTAGATTGCTCAGTTCTTTCTGCCTTATGGCGACTACGTTCCATCCAGATGGCAATGATACTGAGATCTGCCGGGTTGACGCCGCTGATGCGGCCAGCTTGACCCAGGGTGCGTGGTTGGATCTCGTGCAGACGTAGCTGTGCTTCCCGTTTGAGTCCATTCACTTGGGTGTAGTCCAAGTCAGCAGGAAGGGGAAGGTGTTCCATTTTCTGAGTTCGCGCGATCATGTCTCTTTGCCGGGTGAGGTACCCGTCGTATTTTAAGTCGATCTGGGCTAGGTCCCAAATTTGTTCTGGGAACTGTTTTCGCAGGTCCTGGGGTAAATGGGCATATTTATTCTCCGGGCGACGGAACCACTTGCGCAGTGGTACGCCATCATGGCGCGCTTTGTCTGCCACGGTCATAAGTTTGTTGAGCTGGTTGCGTTTTTTTTGAACGGTTTGCAGACGGTTGGCATCAATGAGTCCTGAAACTTTGGAGGCGGCATCATCTGTGAGGCGGAGGTCGGCGTTGTCTTGGCGGAGAAGGAGACGGTGCTCTGCACGACTAGTGAACATGCGGTAGGGCTCAGTCACTCCCTTGGAGACTAGGTCATCAATCATCACTCCAAGATAAGCCTGGTCGCGGCCGAGAATGAAGGCTGGTTCTTCTCGAACAGCTAAGGCGGCGTTGATCCCCGCCAAGAGTCCTTGACCTGCTGCTTCTTCGTAGCCTGACGTTCCGTTGATCTGTCCTGCGAAGTATAGACCACCGATAAGCTTGGTTTCTAAAGTGGGGTGGAGTTGGGTAGGCGGGCAATAATCATATTCAACTGCATAGCCAGGCCGCAGGATCATGGCGTTCTCCAGTCCTTTCACAGAACGCATAAAGGCCAATTGGACCTCATAAGGCAATGAAGTAGAGACCCCGTTGACATAGAACTCATGGGTCTGTCGTCCTTCTGGTTCCAAGAAAAGCTGATGGCGGTCTTTGTTGGCAAACCGAACCACCTTGTCCTCGATGGAGGGGCAGTAGCGGGGTCCAACGCTCTCGATCTTGCCGCTATACATGGGAGATTTGTTCAAGTTGTCTCGTATAATGTCGTGGGTTTGTTCGTTGGTGTAGGTGATCCAACAGGGAACTTGTTCCACGTGGAACGTATCACTGCTCCACGGATTGAGTGTAAAGATTTCATTGGAATCCTCGCCAATCGTATGTGCCATGTAGCTGAACTTAGGAGTAGGCTCGTCGCCGCTCTGTATGTCGCAGACTTTGAGATTGATTGATTTGCCATGTAGGCGGCAAGGCGTCCCGGTTTTGAACCTCTCGACAGAGAAGCCAAGCTCCTTCAAGTGATCACTTAAGGAGGAAGGGCTATCGCCCATGCGACCTCCAGCTTGATTCTGGAGTCCGACATGCAGCAATCCTCGCATGAAGGTGCCTGTGGTGATAATGACTTTGGGAGCGAGCATGCGCATCCCTAAGTTTGTCTCGATGCCGGTGGTTTGGTCGTTATTGACCAAAAGTCTGGAGACGTTGCCCTGATGCAGGTCTAAATTGGGTGTGGATTCAAGAATCCACTTCATCCGTAACTGATAGGCCTTCTTATCTGCCTGTGCCCGCGGGGCTCGCACACTGGGTCCCTTGGTGGCATTGAGCATGCGAAACTGGATTGCTGTGGCATCGGTATTCAGCCCCATTTGACCGCCTAAGGCGTCTATCTCACGGACCATGTGACCCTTAGCCAGGCCGCCGATGGCAGGGTTGCAGGACATTTGGCCAATGGTATCAAGATTCTGAGTAAGGAGAGCAGTGGAACATCCAAGACGCGCCGCTGATAACGCTGCTTCGGTGCCGGCATGACCTGCACCCACAATGACTACATCATATCGTTTGGGATAATCGTACATGAGAAAATGTTCTACGTGGAACACCAAGTTGCCCATCGCAGGCGACGGTGTTCATTTACTGCAACTATGGAAGAAAGCTATCAGATACCAACCGATGGGCCACTTGTGGCCTTCAAGGAATGGCAAAGCATCTGCGATGCCTTGGCAAATGGACGTCAAAGTTTGATCCTGCGCAAAGGCGGCATCGCTGAGGGGCGCGATGGGTTTGCTTTCAAACATAAGGCGTTCTTTCTGTTTCCAACCCTTTTTCATCACCAATGGGACTCCATAAAAGAAGTTCCTAACAATCCTCCTAAGCTACCTGAGTCTGATGATAGAGAAACCGTGACCATTGATCTGTATGCCAAAGTGGTTTCCGCAGAAGTCCTTGAAGATTGGCAATCAGTTGGAGTCCTTCATGAGCACCACGTATGGAAAGAAGAGGTGATCCGTGAACGGTTCGACTATAACGATCACGGGAGTATCCATTTAGCGGTGTTGCGAGTGTATCGATTGGCCCGCCCATGGGTACTTCCATACCAAAGAAATTTTGGAGGATGTCGTTCGTGGCTCAATCTCCCGATTGATAGATATACAAAGACTGAAGGAATTCCAGTTATGTCAGATCGTAAATTTGCAATTTTACTAAGAAAATTAAAGGCGCATTAAGTACAGTAAACTAAACATGCAGAACATGCTATATCATTCCTTCTGATAATAGCCTGATCTCCATGCGTTCTATTACATATCAATTTGTAAATAAATAACGCTACGCAAGGTGGCTGCGTTGACTGTCGTCTGCTGAGAATGTTCCCTAGCCAATTTGTCACAAAGACACTACCCAAGTAATCTCGCTGGGTGGCTTGAAAGCAGCAGTTGGTAGCCCAAAGACATCGCCGCAAAGCTCGAAACTAGCACCAGAGGCTACCATTGATGATCAATGTTGCAGATTGCAAACGTAGTCACAGTCTATCATCTTAACTAGATTTTCTATTCTAACGGATTTTTATTATGCTGCAGTGCAGCGTGGACTGATACTGGTTTCAAAAGCGGTGTACCATGAATCTTCAACTGACACTCGCTCTACCAATATCCTCTTGACGGCCCAGATCTATGAAATCAGCTACCGTGGTCGCTTGGATTGAGACTGAGGTATACTAGACAGTGTCGAAGGAATGAGTCAGACGAGCAGCCAATTGTTCTCGAAGATCAGATTACGGGATACAGTCCCCAAAGGCTTTCTTTGGAAACCATCCCTCAGCTGTACCTTCTGGTAAGTGAGTGGGGAGGGGAAATGAAGTACCTCGCCGCGGTGGGTGCGTCAGATCGGTGCCCTACCGCTTTGCTGAGTCCTGCAACCTCGCACCAAAACGGTAGGAGAAGCCGAGGCTGCGACCTATCGCATGAAGCCGGCTTGGTAATTTCTGCCTTTTCTGATTTCCAAACTAGAGTTTCTTATTTAGGGGTGCGCTGAGTCAATACTCACCAAACGCAATTTATGGCCGTCGTCACAGTACTAGCAACCAACCTTCGTCGCGGACAAGCGATCAAGGTGAAGGGAGAAATTGGCATCCTCTTGGAGGTGGAACATCGTTCACCGGGCAAAGGTGCAGGGTTTGTGCAGGTTATTATGCGGGGCCTGATTTCTGGCAAATCGAAGGATCTTCGATTCGCAGCTAGTGAGAAAGTTGAGATCATCACCACTGATCGCCAGAAGCTGGAGTTTAGTTACAGTGATCCCACTGGCTTCTTTTTCATGGATCCCTCGACTTATGAGACGGTCGAGATTCAGGAGGCTCTCTTGGCTGATTACAAACTTATGCTGATGGAGAACATGCCATGCGAGATTCTGTTTGTGGAAGGCAAGGCCATGTCGGTAGAATTGCCACCTTCAGTGGAAATGGAAGTGACCGAAAGTCCAGAGGGCCTGAAAGGGGACACTGCCAATAATCCAACCAAGGTAGCTAAGATGGAAACTGGCCTTGAAGTTCAAGTGCCCTTGTTTGTGAAGCCAGGTGATCGGTTGAAGGTCGACACGCGCACAGGCAAGTACGTCAGCCGAGCCTAACACCTCGGCGCCAGCCCATGGCGACCGATCGAAGCTCTGGTTCTGGGCCGCGTCGTAAGCGTCCCGCCGCCAAGAAACGCCCTGCCGCAAAGAAGCCCTCGCGTTCAAGCAGCCCCAAGCGCAAAGCTCCGCAGCGGCGACGGGCCAAGAGTCGGCATCCAAAACCGATCATTCCGGAAGCGGCCTCAGGCTGGTTGCCCCAATTGATCCGTGCTGTGTTGGTGCTGGTGCTGATGGTCTTGGCGATCTTCACCACCATTACCTTCTTCCAGAATATTTCTGTGGCCAGTGGTTGGAGTTTTTGGTCCACGGCGCCCATGTTCTTCTTTGCTGTCGGCCTGATCGCCTTCCCAATTCTGCTGTGGGGCGCACCAGATACTATGTTGTATCTGTACGTTTTGGGGCACGAACTAACCCATGTGGTCTTTATCTACCTTTGTGGCGGCAAAGTCGTGGGGGATATCCGCGTTTCTTTGAAGGGGGGTCATGTAGTCACCACCAAGACCAATTGGTTGATTGCACTATCTCCTTACTTTATTCCGTTTTATACTGTTTTGGTCGGCACGAGCTTTCTCGCAGCCAGTTGGGTAACTGAACTATCGCGGCAGAGTGCATTCACCGTCAATGGGTTACAAATGTTGTTTGCGCCCATCTATGTGCTTTATGCACTCATCGGTCTTACGTGGGCCATGCACATCTATTACACCTTAACAATGGTAGTAAAGGATCAGCCAGATTTGAAAATGAACGGCCATATCCTATCATTGATTCTAATATATTTGGTTAATTTGTGCATCATTGTGCTGTTTGTCGCTTTTGCTTCCGACCAATTCACCCTAACAAGCTTTATCATGGATTGGGTGGCGCATGTCCGCGATTGGGGCAACCGCACGCTGGTGCGTTTGGCAAAACTCATTTGGTGACCGCGCGTGACTTGTGCGTAGGGTCATGCCATCATGAGTGCGCCCCTCCTACCTCGGATCATTGCTCCCTCAATCTTGGCCTCTGATTTCGCTGTCTTTGGTAAAGAAGCCGCAAGGGCCAATCAGGCTGGTGGCGATTGGTTGCATCTCGATGTGATGGATGGCCACTTTGTAGAGAACATCTCGTTTGGGCCCAAGGTAGTGGAAGCGCTACGCCCCCATTCCGATGTGTTCTTCGATGTCCATTTGATGATCAGCAGTCCAGACCGCTACTGGCAGCGATTCGCCGAAGCGGGAGCCAATGGCATCACAGTTCACACAGAAGCTGATCATGATGTGGCCACAACTTTGGCGGCTATCCGAGCTGCTGGCCTGAAGGCTGGGCTGGCTATCACTCCCGCCACACCTGTGGAGGAGGCCTTGCCTTACCTAGAACTCATCGATCTGTTCCTGGTAATGACAGTCGTTCCGGGCTTTGGCGGCCAAAGCTTCATGCAAGAAACTCTGCCCAAGATCGAGGCCGTTGGTGCCGAACGGGCGCGTCGTGGCCTGAACTACCACATTCAAGTGGATGGCGGTATCGATGGCGAAACTGCCAAAGACGTTGCTGCTGCCGGGGCGAATGTCTTAGTGGCAGGTACCACGGTGTTCAAAGCGCCGGACATGGCCGCTGCGATCAGCACGCTGCGCGAGGCCTAATCGATATCATTTAAATCGGTGGCTCGTTCCAGGTCCGCCTGAGATTCCTCATCACGGCCAAAGCTTTCATGCACATCGGCGCGCGCTTCGTAGTACCTGGAATTGAGTGGTGCTAGCTCTAGCGCTTTGTTCAGACTGTCAATGGCTTCTTTGTAACTTCCCTGTGTCGCTAATAAAGTTCCTCGCAAGTAATGCGCGGTGTCATTGTCAGCCTCAATCCCAAGCGCTTTGTCACAATCTTCCACCAGTTCCGCCGTGAGATCTGGCAAACTCTTGGAAATTAGGTCCGCAAGCATTGCCGGGTCTATCCCGTCATTGGCCGCTGCAGGTAGGTCCTCTGGAGCAATGCCGAGCTCAGGGTGCTCCAACAAGAATTCGACACGATGAATGTGATTGTCCGCGCTAAACTTGTTCAGTTCTGCAGCACGGGTGTAGAAATTCAGAGCCCGACGTTCTTGGCCGGGAAAATTCTGCACCGCAAAGGCCTGAGCCTTGAAGACGTCGTCATTGTGGGGGCACAAACGCTGAGCCTCTTTGAAATCGCGCAATGCACTGCTTAGCAGGCCGTTCTTACCAATCTTGCGCAGGGCGCGTTCGAAAGCTTCGTTATTGCCCACGACAATGTCGGCAAGGCTGAGGTCTTCCGCTTTGAGCGCCCCAAAGATATCGATGATCTCCTCGTCCATAGCACGAATCAGAAACAAATAACCTCGCGCGATCAACGAGCCGACGTTGCGCCGATTGAGCTGCACAGCTCGGTTCAGAAACAGTAGGCCTTCATCCAAAGTTTCTGGCTTTGATGCCAACAAATCGCCCAAGGCTTCAATGGCCAGACTCTCGTTGGGTGCGAGATCAACGGCCTTTCGGGCGTAGTCGAGTGCTTGGTTGAAGTCATGGAACTCGGAGTCTTCTTTGGCGAAATTGTACGCTAAGCCCAGGTAAGCCAGCATGTTGTCCGGATTCAGCTCAATAGCTTTCTGATAGTCCTTGATGGCGTTGCCAAAATCGGAGAAGCCGGGATGCCCTGGCATGTCGCCCCGCATGCGATAAGCTTCCGATGACTTCGGATCAATTTCCATGGCTTTGTTCGTATCAAGAAAGGCCTTGTTAGGATCGTAGAACCGCGAATCACGGCCAGTATAAACATCCGCCCTGCCAATCAACGCGGTGACATTGCTAGGATCAAGTAAGAGTGCTTGGTTGAAATCTTCTAGTGCTTTGCCATACTCAAAGGTGCGCCACAGGTAATACATGCCTCGTTTCACCCGTGGTTCCGCATCGGCTGACCGGGCCTCTATAGCACGTCCCAGGCTCTCGAGAATAAACGTATCCTGATCAGTTTGAGCCCTGGCAAGATGGGCTGTGAGAATTAAGACGCTGACAACGGCACTAAAAGTGTTCGATAAAGTGTTCATAATCAATCAGTCAAGCAAGTTGAACTCAACGAAGTTTTCGCTGATGTCGCTAGTGTATACAGTCGTTTGGCCTTCGCCGAGGCTCAAGTCGATATCAATGATGACCTCATCCTGGTCGCAAGCTTCCCGCATGGCTTCGATGCTCGAGCCTGCCGAGGTGCCCTGGCGGGTCGCCGCCACGCCATTGAAGTCGATGGAGATGGACGTCTCTTCGATTGGCACGCCTGCATAGCCAATGGCATGCATGATGCGACCCCAGTACGGTTGGCCAGCATTCCAGGCACATTTTACCAACACCGAATTGGCAACGGCCTTGGCCACCACATGGGCGTCACCATCAGATTTCGCACCCCGCACCCGAAGTTCAATGAAGCGGGTGGCTTTCTCGGCATCACGTATAATCATTTTGGCCAAGTATAGAGCTACCGCGTGCAGATGATGATAAAACAGCGTGCCAGCTGGGCTGTCAGGATCGGTGATAGGCGGATTGCCTGCTCGACCATTGGCCAATACTAGCACCGAATCGTTGGTGCTCATGTCGCCTTCGATAGTGATTCGGTTGAACGAATGCTCCACGGCACGTCGGGTCAACGTTTGGAGGCATGCGGCATCGATCGCCGCGTCGGTGGTGATGAAACACAGCATCGTTGCCATGTTAGGGCAAATCATACCAGCGCCTTTAGCCATGCCCCCTAAACTGATTGCATAGCCGTCCAAATCAAAGCGTCGAGCCAATTGCTTTGGCACCGTGTCACTAGTCATGATAGCCTGCGCCGGTGGCAGCGGGTCGATACTTAAGCTTGCTGCGATTGGAATCTGCGGTCGCAACCGCTCCATCGGCATGGGCGTGCCGATGACGCCAGTTGATTCCACAAACACTTGCTGCTTGCTCAAGCCAAGAGCCTTGGCCGCGAGTTGAGCCATCTCAGCGGCATCATCCAACCCCTGTTGACCATTGCAGGCATTGGCGTTGCCACTGTTGACTATAGCAGCCTGTACGTGGCCTTGGGCAAGGTGCTTCATCGAGACCTGGACCGGTGCTGCTTTGACTTGATTGGAAGTGAAGGTCGCAGCGGAAATGCAGGGAACCGTGCTGCGCAGAATCATTAAATCCGGTTTGCGAGCACCTGCCTTCTTAATCCCACAAGCGGCGACACCTGCTTCAAAACCTGCTGGTGAGGTTACGCCTCCTGGGGTGATCTCCTCGTAATCGGCCATGCAATACATAGACAAGAGGTCCTTGCAAGGGCAAGCGGGAAGCTCCATGACCTTTCTTTCACAAATGATTTGCCCTCGTTGGAAATTCACCAATCCTAAATTAGGAGCGTGTGCGAGTCGCTTCTCGAGACAGCCCGATTGGTGATTCTTTTTCTGTAGGTTAATGGGGGTTTTCCTGCAGAGCAATCAATCGGGCTGTTTTTTGTTTACAGGTATTTTCCTAAACTCCTCCGCTTGCTTGCTTGCGAATTGTTGACTAGCTGCAAGGATGGCTGCCGCTCTTGGTCCATGCCTGACTCAACTCCTCCAGCATTCCTTTTTGCCTTTGATTTTGATGGAACTGTCGTCGATCACGACCCACATCCTGGCATTCACCCCAATTTCAACAGGTTCCTAGCACACACCAAATCCAATGGTGGTGTCTGGGCTGTCAATACCGGTCGCACACTTTTCCAAACCTTAGAAGGCCTAGCGCAACATCGTATTCTGCCTTTGCCAGACTTCATCATGGCCAAGGAACGAGAGTTGTATCATCTCGGACCCTACAACCGCTACGTTGATCTTGGTGATTGGAACAAACGCTGCATAAAAGAACACAAACGCTTTCACAAAGACCACAAACGTGTGTTCAAGAAAGTCCGCGCTTTTGTGGAGAAAGAAACGCAGGCTGAATGGGTCGAGGGTCTGGAAGAAACTCCTGGGGTGGTTGCTACCTCAGAAGAGGAGTTGCATCGTGTCTGTGGCTTTATAGAAGATCAGTCTGCAGGCCGAGACAACCTCTCGTATGAACGCAATTCAGTGTATTTGCGCTTTTCCCATGCGGCCTACAACAAAGGATCGGTCTTGCAGGCCCTCGCCCAAATGCTGGCCTTAAGTCCCGACTGTGTGTGCGTTGCAGGCGACAATCACAATGATCTTTCCATGCTTGATCCCGACGTGGCTTGCTACCGCATATGTCCTAGCAACGCCATCCCAGAAGTGCACGAGAGGATCGCTGCTGCTGGTGGTGTGGTGGGCCAGGGGCGTGCCAGCTTTGGCCTGTTGGACGGTATAAATCGTGCCTTCGGCCTGGATTTTACCGCCTCCATGTAGGATCGACCAAGACTTCCATTCTGTGCTTAAATGCCACGTAATGTCGAGTTAATTGAGCGATTCTTAGTGCTCGTCCAAGGCACGCTCCAGCTGCAAGACCACTTCGTAGTTTCGACCAGGCTGAAACTACGAAGTGAACAACTTTGCTAGCGGGCTTTCCAATGGCACACGAGCAGTTGTCTCGTAACCAGCATTTTCTTGAGAGGTTATTTGATACCACAGATGCGTGCCTTGCACGCTCTCAGAAGCAGAACTCGGCGCATCACAGGACCGGATTTCCGTGTAGAAATTCGGCCAAGCAGACAAGTCTTCATTCCTGAGCAGCTTCGCTGCCATCTGGCCTGCGGTCGGCTCATCAATCACCACGGGCCTCGGTAATGGCTGAAATGCCGGCGCGTCATAGTGAACGGCTTCTGGCACATCTGCCAGCAAAGCATTAAACAGTGAGAACGGCCGAGTGTCATCCAGAGCTGCTCCAGCCGGTGACGACTCAAATAGACCCTTGGGCGATGGCGCCTTGGGCGAGTCGGTCGCTCGATCATGAGTGCTAGGGAAAACCACTGAGTAGCACCTTGGTGCGTTGGTGTCGGAACTGAGCGATTAGATAATAGCAGTGACCGGATCCTTCATGAAAGAGCGCACAACTCAAGATAAAGCCATGACTGTAGCTTATTTATCCCGCTACTAAAATTATCGAAATTATAAATGACTATTCATGAAATATTGCGTGAAGGCAACACGTTTGCCATTCTGGTTAACTATAAATCCGAGCTGTAATGTGACCTCAAAGATTCCCTTCCGGATAGTTAGTCGTAGAGTATAGTGAGTCTCATGGTCGTTCCCAATATACCGAGCAAGCAACTGATCATCATGGAACTGGAGGATGGTGATACCTTCTGCGACGGTAGCCACAAGGGTGGCGAATTTGACCCCCGGAAAGTCACTATCGACGTAGTGCAGAAAGTTGCATGGTGCGCCTGTAAACATAGCAAGAA
>MDTC01170885.1_pt1 | contig 14194 bp, 13 predicted proteins | sample 811181 | NCBI WGS metagenome assembly MDTC01 (sample SAMN05326644, study PRJNA326480) | marine metagenome | isolation source: seawater | place: Pacific Ocean: North | collected 2011
ACCAGGCTAACAGAGCAATTCACATGGGTTTTAAACTTGGAATAGGAGGGGTCGTGACATTTAAAAATGGAGGACTTGATAAAATCATTAATCAAATAGACATTCAAAACATTGTTCTTGAAACAGATTCTCCATATCTGGCTCCAACTCCTTTCAGAGGTAAACGAAATGAAAGTTTTTATATAACCTATGTTTTAAAAAAAATCTCTGAAATTTATAACATTAGTGAAAAAAGTGTAGCTGAAATAACAACTAAAAATTCAAAAGAATTATTTAAAATATAGGTTTCAAATATTTAGTTTTGTAAAAAAAGAGAGGTGGCCGAGCGGTTTAAGGCGCACGCCTGGAAAGTGTGTATACGTCAAAAGCGTATCGAGGGTTCGAATCCCTTCCTCTCTGCTAGCCGACATTTGATTTAAATATTTAAAGTCAAAAACTAATTGTCAGAAAACCGTTTTGTTCCAGTTTTATGATCTTTTACAATAACAAATCTGTCATACTCTTTTCCAGTTGCTGTGTAAGCTTTATATGTTAGCTTATTATCATCAATTGTGATCACTTGAAAAAACTGAATGAATTGTGCAGCTTTGTCTAATTCGTAACCGTTTTTGAGCAGATATTCAGTAAGGTTAGAACTGTCTTGTCTATATTGCTTAGGCCCACTTACAGATGTAATGTAAACTGTTTTGAGTTCATCAGCGTCCTTTTTAGTTTCATTTATTTTTGGAATATGTCCTCTAGCGTATGTGTGGTCATGACCATTTAGTACAAGGTCTACATTATACTTATCAAATATTGGTTTCCATACTTCTCGTCCAAATTTAAAATCACGTCCTTTTGCAGGAGAAAAAACGGAATGATGGCAAGTAATAATATTCCATTTTGCAGTTGATTCTTTTAGTTTTCTTTCAACATACTTTGTTTGTTCCCTTAAATTAAAATTAGAATTTAAAACGATGATTCTAATATCTTGATAGTCTGTTGTATACACTGTTTCGTGTAATCTTTTACTAAGGTCTTTTTCCACTGGGAGTGTAAATTGTGGACGCCATTGTATTGAGACGTTTCTTGTTGTTTCATCCTCATCTAAGCGCCAATATTCATGATTTCCCAAAACTGGAATTGTGGTCCACTGGCTGTGTATAAAACCGCCTGCTTTGTACCACTCTGCCCACTCAGAGTCTTTGTGGGCATCATTGACTAGATCTCCTGCATGGATTGCAAATGTGGCATCAGGCGCAGTTTGATTCGCCATTCTAATAACCCGTGACCATTGAGAAAGCACATTGTTTTGAGAATCACCAAAATAAACAAATTTTGTTTTTGAATACTCTTTTTTGGCTGTTGTAAATTGTATCCATTCGGACCAGTAAAATTTTCCGTCACCAACTCTATATAGATAAGTTGTGTTGGGTTTTAAATCTTTGAATATTACACTATGGTAATTTACTTTAAAAGAGTTGTTTCCTTTGTATTTTCCTAGATCGAAAGCTTCTGTAGTTGCTTGAAAATCCTTTAAACTTATAGTAAAATTAGAGTTTTCCGTTGCTTCTGAGATTTGAGCTACACTTTCGTTTACGGTTCTGTCAGTACGCCAAGTTACTGCTCTTGAAGATGAAGGGTCACCGTGAAATGTCAAAACAATTCGATCGGGGTTTTTACTTGGAATTTCCCAATGCTGAAGACCTAAATACTCTTTTTGGCAAAAAATATTTATAATCCAAAAGAAAAATAATATAATGGAAAAATTATATTTCAAAAATATTATGATTTTAATTTATTGATCACAAATTTAAAAAAACAAAACTATATCAAAGCTTAAAATCTGTAACATCTTTATAAAGAATCATTTGTAAAATAATTTCTTTTTTTTGGATTCATACAAACATTATTTTTAATTGATTTTTTTATATATATTTATCTTCTTTAAACAAAAATTAAAAATAAAATGAAAAGAATTTTATCAATATTTATTTCAATCGTAATTTTCACATCCATGCCTAATTTGTATGCCCAAGACGAGGCAATGAATCAAGACGTTATGGTTGAGGAAACTATGGCCGATGAGCCTGCTGAAGCTAATTTTACTCAAGAATTAAAGAATAGATTTATTGAAGGGGGACCAGGATTTATGGGAATTGTTCTTGCATGTTTAATATTTGGTTTAGCCATTGCAATTGAAAGAATAATTTATTTGAATTTAGCTACAACCAATACACAAAAATTAACTGAAGAGGTTGAAAGTGCATTAAAATCCGGTGGAACAGAAGCGGCTAAGGAAGTTTGTAGAAATACGTCCGGACCCGTAGCATCTATTTTCTATCAAGGTCTAGATCGTGCTGGAGAAGGAGTAGAAAGTGCTGAAAAAGCAGTTGTTGCCTATGGAGGTGTTCAAATGGGACAGTTAGAAAAAAATGTTTCTTGGATTTCTCTTTTCATAGCATTGGCACCTATGCTTGGATTCATGGGAACTGTTATTGGTATGATACAAGCTTTTGATAAAATTCAGGCAGCTGGTGATATGCAACCTTCTCTTGTTGCTGGTGGTATTAAAGTAGCTCTACTAACAACTGTTTTTGGACTGATCGTGGCAATTATTCTTCAAGTTTTTTACAACTATATTATCGCTAAAATTGATAGTATTGTCAACGATATGGAAGATGCTTCCATTACTTTAATTGATATTTTAGTAGCCCATAAAAAATAGTCTCATGAATATTCAAAAAATAACAACTTACGTTTCAGCATTACTTGGGATCTTGGGATTGGTTTTTTTAGCATTGATAATTTCAAAAGGAGATGATGCTATTGAAATGGATGCAATGCAAGGAAGCTATGGTAGTGTTTCATCCATTATACTTCTTGCTCAGGTCATTTTAGGTCTAACTGTAGCTACAACGTTGTTTTTCTCACTTAAAAATCTTGCAAGTGACAAAGCAAAGTTAAAAAAGTCTTTAATGTCCATTGGAGCATTTTTAGCTGTATTTTTAATTGCTTTTTTTCTCTCAAGCGGAGAAGAGACTCCCATGAAAGACGGTGAGGTTTTATCAGCAACCGGTGCAAAGCTGGTTGAAACAGGGATTAGAACTTTTTATTTCCTAACCATTATTGCCATCGGATCGATGTTGTTTAGTTCAGTTAAAAACCTAATTAAAAAATAATGGCGAGAAAATCTCCAGAAGTTAATGCAGGATCTATGGCTGATATCGCTTTCCTGTTATTAATATTTTTTTTGGTAACTACTACAATCGAGACTGATTCTGGGATAAATAGAAAGCTTCCACCGATGGAAGAGTTGATTGACCCTCCCATAATAAAAGAGAGAAATATTTTTACGGTGGTAGTAAACAAAAACAATGATATTTTGGTTGAAGAGAAACCTATGCAGCTAAGCGAAGTGAGACAAGCTGCTGTTGAATTTTTAGATAATGGAGGCGGTGTAGGTGAGGAGGCTTGTGATTACTGTAAGGGCTCTAAAGACCCATCCTCTTCAGATAACCCTGATAAAGCTATTATTTCATTAAAAAATGATAGGGAAACTGATTACAAAGTTTATATCTCTGTCCAAAATGAGCTAGTTGCTGCATATAATCAGCTGAGAGATAGAGAATTTTCTTCTTTATATCCTGACCAAAGAATGACATATGTTGAAGCTGATAAGATGTATTCAGATCCCCGAACAAGTATTAAGGTAAAGGCCAGTTTAAAGCCAAAATTGGATGTTTTGAAAAAGATGTATCCTCAAAAACTTTCTGAAGCAGAACCAAGTAAAACAAATTAATTAATCAATATGTCAAAGTTCAAAAAGAAAAAAGACGGAGATTTGCCTGCGATATCAACTGCATCATTACCAGATATTGTCTTTATGCTTCTGTTCTTTTTCATGGTTGCAACCGTGATGCGTGATAACACACTGATGGTAACTAATACCTTACCTGCAGCCGATCAAATCAAAAAGTTAGATAAAAAAGATCGTGTGATATACATATACGCTGGAAAACCTAGCGCAAGATACCAAGACAAATATGGTGATCAACCAAGAATACAGTTAAATGATAAGTTTGCTGTTGTCGGAGATGTCGGAGCGTATATCCTTTCTGAAAGAGCATCTAAAAGAGAGGAGCTACAAAATGTTCTTACAACTGCTCTTAAGGTAGATGGAGAGACCAATATGGGTTTGATTTCGGATATCAAACAGGAACTTAGGAAAGTTAATGCTCTTAAAATTAACTATACAACCCGAATCGGAGATTATACCCAAAATAACTAAACAGTTCCGTATTTTAATTTATTTAAATACTTTAATAACTAAATTTGCTTAGTGATTAAAAAGACAACTTTTTTATTGCTTATCACATTACCTTTCTCATTATTGTGTCAAGAGGACTTTATTGATGATAAATATAGAGAAGATCAGATATATATCAATCTATATTACAATTCATTAAAAAATACACCTGAAAATTTTTCACAAAATAAGTTCTCAAGCTCCTTGAGTCTAGGATTTATAAGAGATGTTCCAATTAATAAAAATAGGAATTTTGGTTTAGGGCTTGGTTTAGGAATTTCTAGCGGATCTTACAACAACAACTATAAATTCACAAACTCTAGCGAACAATTGAAAATAGAGAGTATATCAGATCTAAATAGCTTTAAAAAAAATAAATGGACTCTAAACCAATTAGAGTTTCCACTAGAGTTGCGTTGGAGAACATCAACACCAACAAATTATAAATTCTGGCGCATATACACAGGAATAAAAACTAGCTATCTTATTTCCAGTAAATCCAAGTTTTCCTCTAACACAGGATCAGAGACATTAAGTAAATTACCCTTTAATAAGATTCAATATGGTTTGACTATGAATCTTGGAAATAATACTTGGAACATTGGACTTTTTTTTGGATTAAGCCCAATTTTCGAGGATGAATTTGCAGAGAAAAATCAAAACGTTAAAAATACAAAACCGTTTAAAGTAGGTCTGGTTTTTTACATTTTATAAAAAATACTTGTTATAATTGACGATTTCCTCAACAGAGGCTCAAAAAAATGATAGTTTTACAATATTTAATTATATTTACACCTTTAATATTGTAATTAAAAACAACAAAAATTTAAAACAATAATATTATGAAAAGAATTTTGTCAATAATTGCTGTACTTTTCAGTACAATAATTTTCGCACAAACAACAGTTACTGGTACTGTTTCTGACGATAACAATGATCCCATCCCCGGAGCTAATATCGTTTTAGATGCAATGAATGGTACTGTTGCTGATTTTGATGGTAATTTTACCATTGTGGTAAATCAAAATCCACCATTCACGCTTACAGTTTCTAGTGTAGGTTTTGATTCTGCCACTATTAATGTGACATCAGAATCCTTAAATTTCGATGTTCAATTGGTCACATCGCAGAATCTTCTAGATGAAATAGTTGTAAATGCATCTAGGGTTCCAGAAAGATTATTTGAATCGACAGTTACTGTTGAAAAATTTGATTTCAAAGATATAGCTCAATCAACCGGTCCTGATTTTTATTCAAGTCTTCAAGGTCTAAAGGGAGTTCAAATAAACCAAGGAGGTTTATTATTACAACAGGTTAACACCAGAGGTTTTTCTACTGTTTACAATGAAGGATTTGTACAATTGGTTGATGGAATGAACAACGAAGCTCCAGGATTGAGTTTTTCTGCAGGTAATTTGCTTGGAATTCATGAACTTGACATTCAAAGTGTTGAACTAATGCCAGGTGCCGCATCTGCTCTGTACGGAGCTAACGCAATCAAAGGTATATTGTTTATGAATAGTAAAAATCCATTTGATTTTCCAGGAGTGAGTGTTGCATACAAGCATGGAGTAACTTCACAAAAGGCTGCGGGAGAAAATTATTATTACGACATAGCAATGAGAGCTGCTAATGTTTTTAGTGATAAATTCGCTGCAAAGATGACCGTTAGTTACACTCAAGGAGAAGATTGGCATGCAGCTGATTACAGGGATGTTAATCATTACAATAACAATCTTGGGGGTCTAGAACGTTGGCAGCACAATAGTGGAACTGCAGCATATCCTGATAATTTCACCAAACATGATGCAAGAGATTTCCCTGACTTCGATGGAATTAATGTATTTGGAGAATTACCAAGAGAAATTGACATGGATGCAGCTTTTGCTGGATTGGTTTTGCCTGGTTTGGTTCAACAAGGTCTTTTACCTGCAGCTGCCGTTGCCCCTCTTGCACAAGCTTTAACTGCTTTTCCTTATTTTGGAAAGCAAACGATCAATACATCTGGATATAACGAAAATGTATTACAAGACAATAATGCTTCTAGTTTAAAAGCAGACATTGCTTTACACTTTAAACCAACTGAGGATTCAGAAATTATCTGGAATTCAAAACTTGGTTCTGGAAACACGATGCTTCATGCAACAAGTAGGTATGTACTTAAAAACTTTGCTCTTCAGCAACACAAGCTTGAATACAAAAACAAAAATTTCAATGCAAAGTGGTATACCTCGATAGAGTCTGCCGGCGATACACATGACATAAGTTTATTGGGTGCTAATATGGTACTTGCACAGCCTGGAGGAGGAGCAGCATGGTATGGGGCATATTTAAATAACTACTTCGGATTGACAGGAATATATGGATTGGCTCCAGGAGCTAATGGTAATGCGGTAGCTGGTTTAACAACTATATTGGGTGATATTCAAGGCGCTATCCCTGGAAGACCAATTACTTCAAGGTCTTTTGCGTCATTGGTTCCTAATACGATTCCAATTCATGGTCAAGCTAGGAAAGTTGCGAATGCTAACTTATTGCAGCCTGGTTCAGACGGATGGAACAAACAATACGCTAAATCACTAAGCACCGGTGCTAGCTTATTTGGTGGTGGGGCAGGTATTTTTGATAATTCAAAATCAACCAGTGTTGAGTTGAATTACAATTTACAGGATCTTATAAACTTGGAAGATACTGACGTAATCGTAGGTGGATCATACAGAGAATATGAACTTAGATCCAATGGGTTCTTGTTTACAGATTATGATTCTCCTATTTCTTACACTGATATGGGATTATATGCCCAAGCCACTAAACAAATGGGTGCTTTGAAACTTAACGCATCGATGCGATATGATAAAAGTGAATACTTTGATGGGCATCTAACACCAAGAGTTGGAGCACTTTTATTTCTATCAGAAAATCAAAATGTAAGATTTTCATACCAAACTGGTTATCAAAACCCATCTGCTCAAGACCAATACATTGGACTTGATATAACACAAACAATTTTTATGGGTACATCGCCGGATAGTGTTGATAGGTTCAAAAAAGATGTTATAGGAGTTTCTGCTGCCCAGGCTGGTAAAAGATTTACCATCACAGGTCCAATGGTAATGGAAAATTCTTATATGGCTGCTCAATTTCTTGCTGGCAATGTTGTTAAGGCTGATTTAGATTTCGTAGAACCTCAATATGTTAAATCTTATGACTTTGGTTACAGAATAAATGGCAAGAAATCTGCTTTTGATTTAAATGTTTATTGGACCGAGTGGGATAATTTTATTGCAGCTAAAAATGTTTTGGCTCCAATGTATATCGACCAACCAGGTGGTGCTGTTGCTGCAATTGCTGCAGGTGACTATAGAATAATGAGTGTTGATAGTAACACAGATGAAGTTGTTAATACATATGGAGTTACTGCTGGTTTCGAGACTGAATTATTTAAACTTTTTGATTTCAGTGCCATTTACGAGTATAATGAGATGGATTTCGACAACCCTGACTCTGATTTTGAACCTGGATTTAACACTCCTGAAAACAAGTATAAGGTTTCTTTAGGTTCAACAAAATTAGCTGATAATTTTGCATTCAATGTTAGTGCAAGATATCAGGACTCATTTTTATGGCAACAATCTGGTTTTGTTGATGCAATGGTTCCTGCATGTACAGTGGTGGATGCTTCTATGAACTTTGAATTACCTAAAATTAAAGGTAACATTAAAGTAGGGGCAACTAACCTAAGTGGAAATGACTACATGCCATTTATTGGAACTGGTTGGGTTGGAAGTCAATATTATGTTGGTTTCACCCTAAACCCTTAATACAAAATAAATGTTAATAAAAAGGCGCCATTTGGCGCCTTTTTTTGTTTAAAAAAATCAAAAATTCAAAGTTTTAAGTCTATCTTTGAATCTGATTTTTCATACAATTAAAAATTCAAAAAAAGCATAAAATGTCAAATTCAATTGGAAAGGTTTCTCAGGTTATAGGTCCTGTTGTTGACGTAACATTTGATACAACAAAAACCACTCTCCCTCAAATTTATGATTCTCTTGAAATTTCTAGAGAGGATGGTTCAGTATTAGTTCTTGAAGTTCAATCTCATGTCGGAGAAGATATAGTTAGAACAATTTCTATGGATTCTACGGATGGTTTGCAAAGGGGAGTAGATGTAGTGGCAACTGGAAACCCAATTCAAATGCCTGTAGGGGAAGAAATTTACGGGAGATTATTCAATGTGATTGGTGATGCTATTGATGGTTTGGGTGAGTTACCAAAAGTCGGCAAAGATGGTTTGCCAATTCACCGTCAAGCACCAGAATTTGATGAGCTGTCAACATCAACTGAAGTATTATTCACTGGAATAAAGGTTATTGATTTGATTGAACCTTATGCAAAAGGTGGTAAAATTGGGCTTTTTGGAGGTGCTGGAGTTGGTAAAACAGTTTTAATTCAAGAGTTAATTAATAATATAGCAAAGGGTCATGGGGGACTCTCTGTTTTTGCTGGTGTTGGTGAAAGAACTAGAGAGGGTAATGACTTGTTAAGAGAAATGCTTGAATCTGGGATTATAAAATATGGTGATGCTTTTAATAAATCTATGGAAGAAGGGGGATGGGATCTAAAAAAAGTTGACAAAAAAGCAATGAAAGAATCAAAGGCAACATTTGTTTTTGGTCAGATGAACGAACCACCTGGTGCGAGAGCTAGAGTTGCTTTGTCTGGTCTTACAGTAGCTGAATACTTTAGAGACGGTGCAGGAGATGGTCAAGGTAAAGATGTGCTGTTTTTTGTGGACAATATATTTAGGTTTACTCAAGCGGGCTCGGAGGTATCCGCTCTTTTAGGTAGAATGCCTTCAGCAGTTGGTTATCAACCTACTTTAGCTACTGAAATGGGTGCAATGCAAGAAAGAATTACATCTACAAAAAAAGGTTCTATCACATCTGTACAAGCAGTTTATGTTCCAGCAGATGATCTGACTGACCCTGCTCCTGCGACAACATTTGCGCATCTTGATGCAACTACTGTTTTATCTAGGAAGATTGCTGAACTTGGAATTTATCCTGCTGTTGATCCTCTAGACTCGACTTCCAGAATATTGACACCAGAAATACTTGGAAATGATCATTACAATTGTGCACAAAGAGTTAAAGAACTGTTACAGAAATACAAAGAACTTCAAGACATAATAGCCATCTTAGGTATGGAGGAGCTTTCTGAAGATGATAAATTATCTGTTTACAGGGCAAGAAAGGTACAAAGATTCTTATCTCAACCTTTTCATGTAGCAGAACAGTTTACCGGAATCCCTGGTGTTTTAGTCGACATTAAAGACACTATAAAAGGTTTTAATATGATAATGGATGGTGAGTTAGATCACCTACCAGAGGCTGCTTTTAATTTAAAAGGAACAATTGAAGATGCAATTGAGGCAGGGGAGAAAATGCTCGCAGAAGCCTAGATATGTTACTAGAAATAATAAGCCCAGAAAAAACTTTATTTGGAGCCGAGGTTGAGTCAGTTTCTGTTCCTGGAAGTGATGGGTCATTTCAAATGCTGAGTAATCATGCCCCTATAGTCTCTACCCTCTCAAGTGGAGTTATTAAAATAAAGGGTAATGTAAATATTCCTGACGGTTTAAATGATTCATTTTCCCAAATTAGTTCTAAAGAAATTCACTTAAAAGTTAGTTCTGGGGTTGTTGAAATGAAAGACAATAAAATTATTATACTCACTGATTAAATTCTACTTTTCAAATTTTGCAATTTTGGAATGCATGAACAAATATTTTCTTTTTTTATTCATTCTCATTGCGATCGATTCTTTTTCACAAGACCTTAAAAAAAATCAGGAACTTGATGAAGTTGTAATATCATCAACTAAATTAGATATACCTTTTTCTAAGAACTTTAGGACTATTCAAATAATCGATTCTGAATATATTATAAATAGCCCATCAACTAATATTTCGGATCTGTTACAGGAAATTTCAGGAATTGATATTAGAAGGAGAGGAGTAGGAGGGGTCCAAGGCGACCTATATATCCGCGGTGGAGGGTTTGATCAAACTCTGTTATTGGTTGATGGTATGAAAATGGATGATGTTCAAACAGGACATCATACATTAAATATGATTATACCACTTTTTTTAATTGAACGTATTGAATTAATAAAAGGACCTGCTGCAAGAATTTTTGGTCAAAATGCATTTAATGGTGCAATTAATATAATAACAAAAAAAATCGATGGTGAATCTAGAAAAACAAAAATTAAATTAAATGAATTGTCATATGGATCCTTCGATCAGAGGAACTTGTCTATATCATCAAAAATTAAAGGAGATAAAATAAATTCAATTTTATCTTTTTCTAATAATAATTCAGATGGATACAGATACAATACTGACTACAAAAAAAATAATTATTTCATTAAATCAGTAATTGAAAATGGAGATCATCCTATTGAATTAATAACATCTTTTACTGAGAATAAATTTGGAGCAAACGGATTCTATGCCAGCCCATCTGCCACGGAACAATATGAAGAAACTCAATCAAGTCTCGTTGGTTTAACTATGTCAATTTTTTCAGAAAAGCTTGTTCTAAAACCAAAAATTTATTGGAGAAGAGGTCAGGACGAATACATATACATAAGAGACAATCCATCGGTCTACAGAAATCTTCACATAACAAACAAGATTTCAGCGGAGTTAAGTGGGTCTTATTTTTCTAATCTTGGAATGACAGGTTTTGGTTTGGACATGTCGAGTTATAATATTTCCAGCAATAACCTAGGTGAACATTCTAGAAAAACAATTAATCTTTTTTTTGATCATCAATTCAAAGCTTTTAATGAAAAACTTGTCCTTTCACCTGGAATATCTATAAGTTACTTTAGCGACATGTCATGGCATTCATTTCCAGGGATCGATTTAGGAATTGATCTATCGTCAAATTTAAAATTTTATGGAAACATTGGAAAGACTTATAGGATACCAACATACACAGATTTTTATTATAGAGACAAAACAACGATAGGAAATGAAAATCTATTACCAGAGTCTGCTACATCTACCGAGATTGGAATGAAATACAATAAGTCTTTATTAAGCATGTCTTTTTCTTTTTTTCAACGAAATGCCAAAAATATAATCGATTATGTTAAAGAAAATGAGGAAGATTTATGGAATGCAAGAAATATAGGATCTCTAACAACAAGTGGATTTGAGTTTGATTTTAAATATTTTTTCAAAAATAAAAATTTCATGAATATCGGCTACACTAACTTGAGTGATGATAAATATATTTCTAACATTAATTTTTCTAGATACTCCATTAATTCCTTGAAGCATCACTTGACAACCAGACTAAATTTGAATTACTCCAAAAAATTAGCACATTCATTAATTTATAAGTTTTCCGAGAGATCAGATGGATACAGCTACAGTGTTTTGGACTCTAAAATTATGTATAAAAAAAGATTTTTTTTATACATCAATAATCTATTTGATGAAGATTACTCTGAAACAAACATGGTACCTATGCCTGGAAGAAACATGTTAATTGGGTTTATCACTAGTATAGACTAGTTCACCTGAGATATAGGTTTGTTTTACCTCCGAGTAGGGTGTTTCTTCCAAATCAACTTTCATTATATCTCTGTCAATTACTATGAAGTCTGCAAACTTATTTTTTTCAATTGATCCTTTCTCTTTTTCCTCAAAATTTAAGTAAGCTGCCCAGATTGTCATTCCTCTTAGAGTTTCTTCTCTAGACAAGGCATTTTGAAATTGAAAACCACCGTCAGGGTACCCATTTAAATCTTTCCTGCTTGTAGCAGCGTAAAAGGTATGGAAAGGATTTACCTTTTCAACTGGAAAGTCTGTGCCCAATCCTATAACACCCGATTTTTCTAGTAACATTTTATATGGGTAAGCACCTTTAATTCGTTTATTACCAATTCGGTTCTCAGCCCAATACATATCGCTCGTAGCATGTGTTGGTTGGACAGAGGGAAGGATTTTACTATTGTATCCACTGAGATCACTAAGATCAACAATTTGTGAGTGTTCAATTCTCCATCTTGGGTCCTTTTCGTCAATTAAAACATCATTATAAGCATCAATTAAAATTTTAATAGTTGAATCTCCAATAGCGTGAGTATTCATCTGAAAATCTGCATCTGCTAGTTTTTTTGCTAATTCAACAATTTCTTTTGGACCTGTTACTAATTTACCATAGTTATGTATATCGTCACTATATGGTTTTTTTAATGTTGCCCCTCTTGATCCCAGAGCTCCATCTCCATATACTTTCACTGACCTTACATTTAGATGCTCAGTCTTGAGTTTTCCTCTTTTTAAAAAGTAATTTACACTTTCAGTATCGTTACTTATCATTCCATAAATTCGAATTTTTAAATCTTTCGATTTATTTAAACTGTCGATCAGTAATAATGTGTTTTTTGACAAACCTGCATCGTCAATTGTTGTCAATCCATTTTTCAGACAAATTTTTTGGGCATCTAGCAGAGCAGTTATCTGTTCAGTTCTAGAGGTTTGTGGAAGAATTCTATCAATAAGTCTCATAGGACCATCAATTAGCAAACCTGTTAACTCACCATCTTTTTTTAAAATTGAACCTGTTTCGGATTTTGTTTCAGAATTTATATTTGCCAAGTCTAAAACAACTTGATTGACAAGATATGCATGACCATCAATTCTTTCAAGAACTACTGGTCTTTTAGGAAAAAGTTCATCAAGTTTATCCTTAGTTGGAAATTCTTTATTGAGCCAGTCGTTTTGATCCCATCCTCTCCCTTTTATTATTGACTTTCCTATACTATTTTCAACTAGTTTCTTAACAATTTCGTCAAAAGAGTTTGTTCCTACAAGATCAATAACTTGTTGATTTATTCCCAAACCATAGAAATGACAGTGAGCGTCTATTAGACCAGGTAAAATTACTTTACCTTGCATATCAAGGGTTTCTTTGGAATTATATTTTTGAACAATTTCTTTACCACCAACATCAAAAAACTTACCATTTTTCACCGCAAACGAACTGGCAACTTCAAAGTTTTCATTGACTGTGTATATTTTTGCGTTATGCACAATTAAGTCAACTTTTTTCGAACATGAAAAAAACGTTGAAATCACAAAGTATAATAGAAATAAAGATCTATATCTTGTTAATTTTTTCATAAATTAAGTTGTTCTCCCATCCTCTATATTTAAGATAGTTTAATATTTTCTGTTTTTTTAAATCATTTTTAACACCGACTAAAGTGGATAATTTTTTTTTAAATATTTGATCAAGTTTTTTTTTATAATCAAATTCATTAATTTCCTCGAGACCCAATTTAATATTATAAGATGAAATATTTCTTTTTCTCAACTCATTTTTTATGCGAATTCTTCCCCAGTTTTTTATATTGAACTTACTTTTTGAAAATAATTTAGAAAATCTAGATTCGTTGAGGTAATTTTGGGTTATCAGATTTGATAATATTTCGTTAATCATTTGTTCCTCAATTTTAAATTCCTTTAGTTTATTATAAACCTCACTATGACATCTTTCTTGATATGAACAATAATTTTGAATTTTATATTCAATTTCTTTTTGTGTTAAATCTTTTTTATTCACTACTTGAAATTAAACAATTATAAAAAAAAAAGGCGACCAATGGTCGCCTTTTATCTAAAGATTAATGATTTTACCTTCTCCATCGAAGAATCTAAAATGCAAATAGGTGTAAGCATCACGCGGAATTACTTTTATCCATTTTTTATGTTCGAAATACCATTTGGATCTTAATGAAGGAAAACCGCTTTTTACATATGCCGAAACAAATGGGTGCGTATGTAATACTAACTTTTTATTTTCATATTTTTTATTGTTTAAG
>MDTC01184325.1_pt1 | contig 14192 bp, 9 predicted proteins | sample 811181 | NCBI WGS metagenome assembly MDTC01 (sample SAMN05326644, study PRJNA326480) | marine metagenome | isolation source: seawater | place: Pacific Ocean: North | collected 2011
CCACCGCCGCCACGACCTCCGCCGCCGCCACGACCTCCGCCGCCGCCACGGTTTCCACCGCCACGATTTCCGCCGTCTCTACGACCTCCACCGCCGCCACGGCCTCCGCCGCCACCGCGGTTTCTATTTCCATAGTGGCCCCCTCTGCGGGAATCTCTGTCATTACCACTATTTGGGCGACCTCTACGGTCTCGGCGGTCTCTTGAACTGCTTCTGTTCTTTGGAGGAGGAGCGATATAGGAAATTTCCTCATGCTGCTTCAAATCATTAAACTCAGGAGGACCGAACTTTACATTCAATCCGACTTCTCTTTGAATTTTTGACCATTTGCCCTTGTGCGGGTTTTGAACAAATGAAATTACATTTCCAGAACCTCCAGCACGAGCTGTTCTACCAGAGCGGTGCTTGAACGCTTTACCATTTTCTGGTGGGTCGAAATGAATAACACAATGAATACCCGGAATATCAAGACCTCTTGCAGCAACATCGGTAGCAACTATAGCATGCGTATTACCGCCGAGGAATTCAGATAATGCTCTCTCTCGCTTGTTTTGTTGCATTCCACCATGAATAGAAGTTACTCGCAATCCTTCTTCTTCTACTTCCTCAGAAACACGGTCTACTCCGGCCCTGGTTCTGCAAAAGATGAATCCACGACCACTCTTACGAATCGCTTCTGCAGCAACTCTAGATTTCATTGAATTCTTCATCAACCAGAAATGATGTGACATTTGGTCAACTGAAACCTCTTTTGGCCCAACCTCGATAATTGCTGGGTCATTTTGATATTGCTCTCTGAGTTCTGCTACCTCATCATCCAAAGTAGCACTAAACATAATTGTTTGACGATTAGGTGTACATTCGTCAAGAATTTGACTTACTGGCTCAGTGAAACCCATATCAGCCATGCGATCTGCTTCGTCAAGAACTACAATCTCAACATCATCAAGATAAAGTGACCTTCTTTCAAGTAAATCCAACAAACGACCAGGGCAAGCAACAACTATGTCGACTCCTTTCTCTAGCCTTTTAATCTGCTTTCCATATGAGACTCCACCGTAAATGGACATTACACGTAAATCGATTCCCCAAGCGATTGGGTCAAGAACATGATAAATTTGTTCTGCTAATTCTCGAGTAGGGGTAAGTATCAGCGCTTTCGGCCTTCTAGGTTCGCTTCTTGGAGTTCTTTCTAGAATTGGTATTCCAAAGGCCAGAGTCTTACCACTGCCAGTAGGTGCTCGACAACAAATATCGCGGCCAAGAATCATATCGGGGATTGTCTCTCTTTGAACTTCGAATGGCTCTTCAAAGCCTGCGCGTTTCAGCTCATGGCAAATCTGTGGACTTGCACCTAAGTCTGAGAATTTAACACCCATCGACATTCCTCCATCTTGGGCCGGTCTGCCAACCCTATTTAGCATCGACAGGTGTTTCAATCCCATTCATCGAATGAAGGGGCTTGTATTGGCATATCCGATTCCCATAATTCTTGGCCGCTAGATGGCTTTTTTGAGCGATAAAAGAAAAATAAACCCAATGCCACTAAACCTGAAATTATTATCATACTCAATATCACACTCAACCAAGAATCCATAGAAGGATTACTAGGAAATGCGTCTACTGAATCAGCGACTCCATCGCCATCACTATCTTTTTTCATACTGGAATCCATCGGCCAAGGGTCTGAATTATCCCCCACACCATCACCATCTGAGTCTCTTGTTTCAGAAGAATCAAACGGATCGAAATCCCTATTGTCACCAACTCCATCAAAATCACTGTCAGCCCATTCGTTTGGATTATTGGGCCAAGGGTCTGAATTATCCCCCACACCATCTAAATCAGAATCAAAACAATCAGAGCCATCTAATGGTAGAGCATCTATATTATCGCCACAACCGTCTAAGTCAGTATCATTCCATTCACTAGCATTCAGAGGGAAAGCATCTGAATTGTCACCGTAGCCATCCATATCACTATCAAACCAATCTGTAGAATCTTCGGGGAACATGTCATTATTGTCACCATAAGAATCGCCGTCAGTGTCTATCCAATCGCCAATATCATCTGGGAATTCATCTATTGAATCTGCAAATCCATCACCATCTCGGTCTGGACACCCAAGAGGTTGCCAAGAAGTTCCATAATCCAATCTACAATCATCTGAATTATCACCAAAACCATCTTCATCTGTATCCATCCATTCTGTAGGGTCATATGGGAAAACATCACTATTGTCACCAACTTCATCATAATCTGAATCTAGCCATTCCCTTGAATCATAAGGGAATGCATCGGAATTATCACCATAGCCATCCAAATCACTGTCCATTGTTTCACTAGGGTCTGTTGGAAACAAATCAGCACCATCCCAGACGCCATCATCATCACTATCAACATCATACGGATTACTTCCAGCAGCAGCTTCATCAATATCTGAAAGACCATCACCATCTCCGTCCAGATCCTCATCGTCATGGCAGCCATCATTGTCAAAATCGCTTGAATGCGGACCAATCAATCCTAATGGGCAGTTATCTAATTGGTCAAGATATGAATCATTATCATCATCTTGGTCTACTAAATCTATACAGCCGTCCATGTCATGGTCATTTGCTGGAATATCGTTTGGACAAGGGTCTACATCATCTGTAAAACCATCATTATCACTATCTCTTTGATAATCAGCACAACCATTACTATCAACTGATGAATTAGCTAATGTTTCTGGACAATCATCATCGCCATTTGAAATTCCATCAAAATCATCATCCTGTTGAGACCAATCACAACCACTCAGATTTACTGTAGAAATATCATCGGTCCATTCGCAAAGATCATCAGAATCTATCACTCCATCTCCGTCCATATCATTCAAACCGATTATTTCAATCGCAAAAGAACCGATTACTTCGTGCATAGTTGCAGTAGGGTGCGCTTTGTCAAAGAAGAGATATTCGTCCACATTATTTGCCACTGTATCTCCACCATTACAAATCGGTAAAGGCAGTATACTACCTGAAGATATACAGGCACCGTCTTGGATATTGGTAATTCCTACATGGTTAGAATTGGCAACTATATCTTTGAAAATCGACCATGCATCGATTAGAATAATATCAATTCCCAATGTTGAAGTTAGATTGTTTACCTCTGACTGTAATTTGCTATTGTAAATCTGAACATCATTAGCCATCGTTTGTTGTTGCTGAGTACTACGAGATGCTCCTTCGGGAGTAAGTTCCAGCGGGGGTAGGTTGGCAACTACAAACCGGCTTGCTCCTACTGCTTCTAGAGCCCTGATATGAGAGGCCATATTCTGGCTAATTGTATCAGGATTGCCAAGTCCATACAAGAAATCATTTCCACCAGCCCACAAAAAAACTACTTCATCAGATGAGATTGTCGACTTTACATTAGCCAAATATTGATTGATTTGTGTACCCATATTTGGTAATAGGAGATATGAGTACCCCTGTCCGGTTTGAGAACCACCAAATGCACGATTATCTCCTAGATCTGTGCCTGAGCCATATGTGGTATTGATATTCCAAGCATCTGAAACATGCTCTATCCAAACTGCGCCGTTAGAAAAGCGACCTTGCCAATAAGGAGGAACATCTGGTACATTGAGAACCGAATTTTTGGCATTACCCATGTCTGAAAGGGAGTCTCCAAAAGCGATTATATTGTTGGCTGAAGGTAGTATTGAATTACTTAATACGGTAAATGCAACACTATCAGAAGCTGTTGAAGAATCTACTGAAAGTGTTGATTCAAATAAATAGAATAAGTCTCCTGAATAGTATTTCTCTAGTTGTATAGTCACTAGATGATTTGAAGATGCGATTCTAACAGTCTGATTGCCATTGACCAATATAGAAGATTCATCGCTTAATTGCCAAGTCAGTTGCAAATCACGATTAAACGGAGCACCGGAGATATAAATCTCAATCTCTACAGTCTCTGAAGAGGTCCATAGATGTTGAGAAATTGTAGCATTCAAATTCATCGCACGTCCTTCATCACCAGATACCAAAGGCATAGATGAAAGAAGCAATAGCCCAACCAGCAACTGTGCGCGCACATTCTTGCCTAGGGTCTCTGCACTACAACCTATCGCAAAAACGGCATTACTAATTCATGATTCGTTTACCACTGAGATATGGCAAGGGCAATATTAGGCGGCGGTTGTTTTTGGTGCGTCGAAGGAGCATTCAAACATGCACGCGGAGTTGTATCTGCATTACCAGGTTATTCTGGCGGTTTTGACCCCAAGCCTACTTACAGAAATGTATGCAATGAAACAACTGGTCACGCAGAAGTTGTAGAGGTTATATTCGATGAGTCAGTACTTACTTACGAAACGGTTTTGGAAATATTTTTTACCGTCCATGATCCGACTCAACTAAACAGGCAAGGCAACGATATTGGAACGCAATATCGTTCAGCAATCTTCTATCTTGATGAACAACAAAAAGCAGTAGCAGAGAATGTGATGGCTGATTTTCAAGAATACTTTGATAGACCTATTGTAACTGAAATATCTCCATTAACAAATTACTTTGAAGCAGAGAAATATCACCACGACTACTATGAATTAAATCCTCAGAATGGATACTGTCGTGCGGTGGTTGCACCTAAATTAGCAAAAGTACGTTCAAAACTCTCTCACCTATATGATTGAAGAAGGGCACCCTTTAGGAGTGTCATGGTCAACAATGTTGTAAAGCCACCTACGCCTGTCAATGAGCCTATTTCTGGTTTCTTGCCTGGCTCAAAAGAACGTGAATCTCTACAGGCTGAATTATCACGCCAATCTAATGAAGTCCTCAAAATACCTTGTATAATCAATGGCAAAGAAGTGTGGACAGGCAATACTGTGAATCAAGTAATGCCGCATGACCACAGCCACGTTATCGCCGAGGTCCATTTGGCTGGACCCAAGGAAATTCAATCAGCAATAGATGCTGCTTGTGATGCTCAAAACGATTGGGCAAACATGCCATGGGAAGCACGAGCTGCGATATTTTTGCGCGCTGCAGACTTACTTGCGGGACCATGGAGAGACATTGTAAACGCATCTACAATGCTAAATCAATCAAAGACATGTTTCCAAGCAGAGATCGATTCAGCATGTGAATTAATTGATTTCTTTAGATTCAATGCTGTATATGCAAGACAGATTTACGAGGAATCACAACCTCCAATCAGTCCACCAGGAGTTTGGAATACAAGTGAGATTCGACCATTAGAAGGATTTGTTTTCAGCATTACTCCCTTCAACTTCACCAGTATTGCGGGTAACCTACCCTCTAGTGCAGCATTGATGGGCAATGTAGGTGTTTGGAAGCCTTCACGCAACTCCTATGCCTCAAACTATAGAATTATGCAACTATTGATGGAAGCCGGTTTACCAGCAGGAGTGATCAATTTTATTCCTGCAAAAGCCAGTGAGACAAGCGAGATTTGTATAGCAGACCCAAGACTAGCAGGAATTCACTTCACAGGTTCAACTGGAGTATTCCAACATATCTGGAAAGAGGTTGCTAACAATCTGAAAAATCTTCGCTCTTATCCACGAATAGTTGGAGAGACAGGTGGCAAAGATTTCATCGTCGCCCACCCCAATTGTGATCGAAGGGGATTGGTTGTAGCAATGCTTCGAGGGGGATTTGAGTTCCAAGGTCAAAAGTGCTCAGCGGCGTCCAGATGCTATATCCCAAGAACGGTATGGAATGCTATCAAGGATGAATATGTAGCAGAGGTTGCCAAAATCACAATGGGAGCTCCTACTGATTTTAGCAATTTCATGACTGCTGTAATCGATAAGAAATCTTTTGACAACATCACTGGATATATCGATCGTGCAAAGGCAGATTCTGGCTGTGAAGTCATAACTGGTGGAGGATATGATGGTTCTAAGGGCTGGTTTATTGAACCTACTACAATAGTATGTTCTGACCCTAATTATGAGAGCATGTCTGAAGAAATATTTGGACCGGTACTATCTGTTTATGTGTATGAAGATGATGACTTTGCTGCTACACTAGAATTGTGTGACAAGACCTCTCCTTATGCACTTACAGGCTCGATATTTGCCAATGATAGAGAAGTTATTGTCCAGGCGATGGATGGTCTTCGCTTTAGTGCTGGAAACTTCTACATCAATGACAAGCCTACTGGCGCTGTTGTTGGTCAACAGCCATTTGGTGGTGCTCGTGGAAGCGGTACAAACGACAAGGCAGGTAGCCAATACAACCTGCTACGGTGGGTAAGCCCTCGTTCGATTAAGGAAACCTTTGTGCCACCTCACGACTGGACCTATGGATTCTTGAACTGATGTTTTTTTTCAACCGGTTGCTTAATGTCCATTCGAGATTAGCAACAATCCCTGCGATGATGAGCGTCTTTGAGCGGACTGCTGTTTAAGTGACGAGTGATGGGCGAACTGAGCGGGGACCATCAATAACATTGTAAGTATACTTAGGAATGGGAAATTATGCAGGGTCAGCAGATTCCTTTGACCCCTCCCCCTGCCAATCTCTCTATGGCCTCTGCTTCTTCGCCTTGGAGCGTCATATGGCGTATGCTAGGGATTGTAATCTTGATATTTCTTATTGCCAATGTATCTTTCTTAATCGTTCTTGGTATTTTTGAAAACGACTCTTTGATAACCTTACTTTCAACTATTTGTATGGCTCCACTATTGATTATTTTCATGCTTGCAAGACGTCCGAAACTCTCACATGTATTATTGGCCACTCCTTCTCAAGGAGGGAATAAACAGCACATGATTGCACATAATAGAGTTCTTAGCACTCCAGTTCCAACATTCTTCTCACACCATTTAATCAAGGATTCTCACCCATTAGAAATGCCAAAGGCTAGTACTCTTTGGTTGGTATTCTCACTTACAGTAATAGGTTCCTTTGGAGGATTGCTGCCTGTTTTGTTTAGTGATCATCCAATTTGGCTAATACTTGCTTTGCTTGTAGGAGTTCCAGCTTGGTTGTTTGGTTTTTCTTTACCAGTTCATGCATGGTGGTCATTTTCGACAAGACATTTGGAGATGTCAACCACAAAAAGAGATGGAGAGGCAATGCTGGTTGCAGGAATGTTGTCGACAATTCCTGCCTTGATTATCAACTCACTATTATTCCCTCTAATGTTAGTGTTCATCGGTATCGAGTCGATAGAACCTGGTACTATTGGAGAACTGATGATTCTAGCGATTAGTGCTCCTGTTGGAGAAGAGTTATGCAAAGCCGCATTGGTGCTTTCACTATACCGAATTATAGATTCTCCTCGACGTGGTTTCCAAGTAGGTTTCTCAGTTGGTTTAGGATTTGCATTATTGGAAAACCTACAGTATATTCTTGGTTCTTTACTCTACTTAGAGGGTGCAGCACTTTCCTACACCTTTACCGTAATAATACGAGGAATCGGGTCTATTCCGGGTCATGCATTTTGGACTGGTTTATCAGGAACGGCAATAGGGTGGTATCTCTGTAGAACTCGTGGAGTGCCGCAGATAAAGCCACCTTCAGAATCATCAAATTGGGTTGTATTTGATTCTGCAAGCGGAGAAATTGTTCAAGAGCATAAACCGATTTCACAATTAAGTTACAAAATTAAACTCTGGCTTCATCGTCCTGCTGACAAGGTATGGAAACTTCCTATGGTTCCAACTGTAGGAATATTACTGGCTATTGCTGGCCATTCATTCTGGAATGGTTCGATGTGGTTTGTATCAAAATTGGTCGAAGGACAAGGTTTTGTAATCGAAATATTGGTATATTTAGGTTGGATATTGTTTCTAATTTGCGGATTATGGTACATTGGAAGGAACATTTTGGCCGCAGTAATGCATCTACCCGCTAGATGAAACCACGTGCTTAAACCAAGTTATTGGTGTAAAACCGAGGGCAAGATATAGACCCTCACTGTAGTCCGACTAAGTGGTAGAGCCATGATGGACATTCTGTCTCCGGGACTTGAGTCCGGAAATATAATCGTAACAACTGCGATTGTAGGGGTACTGATTATCCTAAGTGAAAGGTTCCGTGTGCTTGACAGATTAGGCGTTTATGCTGCTGCTGCTCTTGGCCTTGTTGTTGGATGTTTAGGACACTGGACTTGGTTGGTGATATTGCTCGGATTTCTTGGCGCATCACATAAGGCCACCAAGTGGCGCTTTGAAGAAAAGGCAGAAAAAGGCCTGTGTGAATCGGTAGATGGGCATAGAAGCTGGGGCAATGTAGTCGCAAATGGCGGGATGCCCGGGCTTATTGCTATCGCTGCGTTTTTACTAGGGGATTGGGAGAATGGTTTGTGGATTTTCACCTCTGCTGTTGCGGTTGCTGCTGCGGATACTTTTGCTAGTGAAATCGGTTGTTTAGATGACCGAGTCCGGATGATTACCACTATGAAGAAATGTGAGGCTGGAATTAATGGCGGATTTTCTCCTAATGGCCAACTTGCTGCTGCTCTTGGCTCGATTTTTATCTCACTACTGGCTTTGATTGCTTATGCTAACATAGAACTAGCTGCTGTTGCTGCACTGATCGGTTGGTTAGGATGCCAGGTAGACAGCGTCCTAGGTGCGGTTTTAGAAAACCGCGGGCTGATGACTAAAGGAACGGTTAATGCTGCTGCAATCACCTTTGGAATTGTTTCAATGTGGTGCTATTTAGGAGCCCCACATCTATGATGTGGGTTTACGAGGTCTTCATCAACTCCTAGTTCTTGGGTGATAACATGCGCGGGGGTTGGGTTCTACTAATTGCAGTCCTGTGTATGTCTTTACCCCACACTAGTTCATTGCTTGATAATGCAGAAGCAGCAGATGTAACCTATGAGGCAGGGTTTGTCGAATGGAACGTTAACAATTTACATAGAATTTACATCAGTGGAGATGGTGAAGAAATCAATCTAACCCGTGATTATCAAGGCAAATCGGAAGGTAATGTGCAAATTGGAGGGGGGGCTGGAAATACATTCAATCCAGTATCAACGTCTGCAACTATCGGGCCATTATCGATGCCACCGTTAGAGATGGGGTTCAATGGCTCATTTAACATCTCAACCTTTGTCTCAGCACATATGGTTTCAGGGGCCAATACTCTGTGTAGAAGTCAATTTCCAGTAACTATTGAAACAACTGTGGAAATTGGCAATAATACTCTGATTAGTTCTGCTGAGGCCTTTGTTGGCCAAGCTACAGCCGGAGAACCAGAAAATCTGAGCACTCCTATTACAATGTTAGATATTGAGGCCAGAGAAGGTGCGATTATCTCCTTTACAATGGTCGCTAGTACAAATTGTCCCGGGACTGTTAGTGTGAATTGGGGTGGACAAAATATCAATAGTGGCGGTATTACGATTTCTGGTGATATGTTTAGTCCTGATGTCAGCGTTACTGTAGATGATGCAAGAATTGCTCATATCCAATTTGTTGGAACTCTTCCTTGGGGATTTGGCGATCTTGATGATGATTTTACAACGATGGAAATTTATGGACCTCTAGAACCGGACCAAAAACGATCATGGGATGAGGATGAACGACCAGAAGTATTCACCTCTACTAGTACATACATAATCCGAAGCGATGAGATGGGTAGAGATGCCAAAGTATTCACTGGAAGAGAAACTCTTCCTGTAGGCGACAATGTATTGGTAATGTGTCTAAAGACGATAGATAGTCAGAATTACAAAGAACATTGTGACCATGAAGGATTTGTTAGATTCAATGTAGAAGATACCGACGAACCGATTGCAAGTGCCTATTTGTGGATGAGTATTTCTGGCTTTGTTGCTGTTATTGCATATCTTGGAATGTTGTTGCGGCAAGGAATTCTCTTACCTCTTCCACTGATTGGTGCTTTGGTGGTAATGGCTCTACTGATGATTCCTTTAGCAGGAGATATCCCTGATATGGGAGGAGAGGCTGTGGTTGAAAAAGATGCAAGAGCACCTTCTTTTGTTCTTCATCAAAATAGTAATTCCTCAATGAGTCTTAACGAACTATTGGATGGAAAAGAAGCAGTAGTGTTAGGGATTAGTCTGCCAGCATCGACCAATGCTGAAGACCAAGCTAGACAGTTAGAAAATGTGCTCGACCGTTTAGGAGACAGGGTTTCTGTTGCTCAAGTGATAACCGGTGAAGATGTTAGAATGGATGACATCATTACTATGCAGGAGCAAACAAATGCCTCATGGCCAATAATGACCGATGATGGGGAGAGCCGATTCGCGAATAGAATGCCACATGGCGTTTCTGATTCTGTAGTTGTTATTGACAAGTCAGGACACATTACATTTTCCAGTACAGGCACAGCCAGTTCAGAAGATATAATCGGTGCTGTTGAAGGTATTTCTTCGGGAGGATTACAATCACCGATGGAATTATTCTCATTACTTTGGGGTCCTGGACTTGCTATGCTACTTGTAGCATTACCTAGAAAGCGTTACGAGCCATCAGAACAACCTTTGCCTCCTGGTTCATTGTGGGCTAGCATCACTTTAGCCGGTGGTGTTGGTTTCCTAATGGTCAATCTAATTCCACTCATTTTGACATTCATTCCAAGTGACAATGATTTCCGCTTATGGTTTGATCTTGGATTAATTGTTTGGTTTATTTCAGCAGCAGTTCGCGCTGCAATTGTAGGTACACCTTGGGAAGTAAGATTCATCTCCTCGCAGATGTACAAATTATATTCAGAGAATTTCCAGTCATGGCGTGAAAAGAATGATGTTGAACGTGACCTGTTGATCGGGTTCTGGATGGGCTGGTTCATCTGGTTAGCATTCCCTGCAATCTTGGCTCAAGGAGTAGGTGCTCTAACATTAACAGGAGGATTCAGTTGGCTATTTGGACCATTCATGCTATTGGTCTATTGTTTGACGGCGGGTGTTCTAACATTACTCATACGTCTTGTTGCAACTTGGGGTGGACCACTTTCAACCGGATTCGGTTCCTTTGGGTCTGGTCCTTTTGCTGAGGCTTTGGGTTGGGCATTAATTCCTATCTCCCTTTGGGTAATGGCAGATGCAGTTCTCGATGTGATGTCTATCGGTTTATTCTGACTTACTAAGGCTACCACGAAAATAGGAAAATTCCGCCAAAGCAACCAGCCGTAAAAATAAGTGGAGATATCAAAATCCCAGATATAGCGCCAATTATCATGGCTCTATTTCCAATGACTATCCCTTTAATGATAAAACCAATTGATGTGCATCCTGCACCGATATAAGAAATTACCATGAAGGGATTACCGTCTAGGTCACCAGATACAAAACAAGTCATCATTCCAAAAAGCATTATGAAATTAGGCAATAAACAACTTAGATTAAAGTATGACCAAGAAAAGATCATCTTCCAATAAAATGCTGCATCGCAATTTGGACACTCATAAAACCCTGATGTACTATTATCTTCCATGAAAATTTCATCTTCACAATTCTCGCATTCAATGGTAGGCACTATTCTGTGGTTTTTTTTATCAATGATAATGATTGGCCCAGTGGTGAACAAATACTATCACTACTTTCCAAGACCGAAGGTCATGCAAACAGCGGTCGTAACAGGGGCAAACAGAGGATTGGGTTTAGAGTGGGTTGAGCAATTACTATCTCAAGGCTACAAGGTATATGCGGGCTATAGGTCTGATAAAGGAGAACTTGCAAATATAGATAATGACAATCTTGTTGTAATTCAATTAGATGTGAAATCTAATGAATCGGTAAAACAATTTGCTGGAAAAGTTGGTGAAAATATTGACCTGCTCATCAATAATGCAGGAGTTGGAGATGGCAGATGGCAAAATCTCAATGAAATTGATGATGAACAATCTCTTGATGTAATTGATATCAATGCATTAGGTCCCGTAAGAGTAGTACAAGCATTATATCAAAATATGAACCATGACTCACTTACAAAAGTAGCAATGATTAGCAGTTTAATGGGTTCCATAGATGATTGTCAAAGCGGCCGTTCTTATGCTTACAGAGCATCGAAAACCGCACTAAATATGTTCACAGTATCAATGAAAAATGAAGCGGTCAAAGACAATATTTCCTTTGCTATTATTCATCCAGGATGGGTTAGAACCGGGATGGGTGGCTCGAATGCTCCCCTTGAAATGAAGGAAAGCGTAGCTGGTATGATGAAAGTATTACAAACTCAAACCTTAGAAAATACTGGACGTTTTGTCCAATATGATGGAAAAATATTACCTTGGTGATATAAAATAATTCAAAGATTTTGAATCATTTCTAAGGTCTCTTCAATCCATTCCTCAGATTCGTCTTCGTAGTCAACATCGCAATCAATTCTCTCATTGATTCGAGTTCCTCCTTTCTCTTCCAAGACTCGATCCCATTCCTTACCTGCTTCACAAAATAGGTCAAATGCGGTATCTCCAAGTGCCAACACACAAAATTGGACACCATCTAAATCACCATCAGAAAAGTCCTCTACTGAATCAAATAAATCTTGAGCATTATCTGGTTGCTCACCATCGCCCCAAGTACTACAGATTATCATTACCAAACTCGCATCCTTTACCTCATCAGCACTTATCTCATCCATTCCAAATGATTTGGCCTCAATACCATAATTTGGTGCTAATTTGCAAGCATCCATAGCCAATAATTCTGAGTTCCCTGTTTCTGTCCCGTATAGTACAATCATTTCCTTGTCTGCCATATTTATTCCTCCTCGAAATTTGAGGCCCTCAATGAAGACCCTTTTTGGTATGACTCGCCGAAATAAAATAAGTATTTTAGGTTACCCTAAAAAAGTTCTAACAAAAACTTCCTATTCTGAGGAGTGTACTGAAACTTCAATCCATTTTGAGGTAGGAGTATTGGAGATTTTAGCGGTTGAATCCAATGGAACTAAGCAATTTGCTTCAGGGAAATAAGTTGCAAGATTGCCTCGAGGAATCTCATATGGCACCAATACCCAATCATCCGCCTTTCTCTGCTCGCCATTGAAATGGCTGACTAAGGATACTTTCTGCTTCTTTTTCCATCCTCTTTCCGCCATATCTTCTTTATTCATCAATACCACTCTTCGATTACCATGAATGCCTCGATAGCGATCATGTAAATCATAAATTGTTGTATTGTATTGATCATGACTTCGTAAAGTCATCATAACAAAATTCCCATCACCCAATGAAACATCAGGCAGTTCATGAGTGGTGAAGTGTGCCTTACCTGTAGCGGTATTGAAACTTCGTGAATCTCGAGGCGGGTTGGGCAAAGCGAATCCTGAAGGCTCCCTGACCCGGTTATTGTAATCATCAAAACCATTGAGACTCTTACTCATAAGATCTCTAATATTATCATAGTTAGAAACCAATGAAATCCAATCCAATTGTTCTAATTCACACTTTGAAGCTAATTGTGCAACAATCCATGGTTCACTCCTAAGATGGCCTGATGCTGGTTTTAGTCTACCTTGCGAACGGTGAACTATTCCCATCGAGTTTTCAACTGTTACAAATTGTAGCCCAGATTCTTGAATATCGATTTCAGTACGACCAAGACAAGGTAGAATTATTGCAGTTTTTCCAGTTACTAAATGACTACGATTTAACTTTGTAGAAACTTGAATGGTTAGTCCTATCTGCTCCAGAGCCTTTGCAGTAACATCGGTATCTGGGGTTGCTGACAAAAAGTTACCACCCATGCAAAAGAATACGTCAACATCACCATCTCTCATAGCTCGTATCGCATTGACAACATCATAGCCATGCTCGTGAGGTAAAGTAAATCCTAAGCCTTCTTCCAATTTATCAAGGAATGCTTTAGGCGGCGCTTCCCAAATTCCAACCGTTCTATCTCCCTGAACATTAGAATGACCACGTACAGGACATAGCCCCGCTCCTGGACGTCCAATATGTCCGCCCATCAAGAGCAGATTTACCACTTCTTGAATTACAGATACGCCGTTACGATGCTGTGTAAGACCCATTGCCCAACAAGCGATTGTCGCTGAGGATTTAGCACACATTTCTCCGGCTTCTTCAATAATTTCCTTGTCAATTCCAGAATCTGAAACGATTTCATCCCAACTTGTATTTCTAGCGTTTTCAATCATCTCATCATATCCTTCAGTAGAGGATTTGATGAATTCATTATCGATTGAATTTAGAGAATCTACGACTTTGATTAGCCCC
>MDTC01040253.1_pt1 | contig 14190 bp, 15 predicted proteins | sample 811181 | NCBI WGS metagenome assembly MDTC01 (sample SAMN05326644, study PRJNA326480) | marine metagenome | isolation source: seawater | place: Pacific Ocean: North | collected 2011
ACCAATTTTCAAAAAATTCACTAGTTTTCTTACTCCAATTTTTAAAATATTTTCTAAAATTCTTAATTCTTTAAAAGGAGGAATTAATAAATTAAGAGCAATGTTAAGTCCAATTAGAGATTTTTTTTATAATATGACTAAAACTTTTTTTGATAAAATTCAAAGATTTACAATTGGTGTTTTATATACTTTACATAAAATGAGAAACACTATGAGAAGAACATTATCAGGATTTAATTTAATTTACCACACTATGGAACATCAAAAGAATATGCTAGAATCATTAGTTAAATCACCACCTATTAAGGCAGCGGTTTCATTAATTGAACCTGTAGAATGGGTAGGTAAGATGTTTAAAAAATTAATGTCTCCTCCTCCTCCTCCAAGTTGTTTTATTCCCGAAACTCAAATTGAATTATTGGGAAATAAATTTAAAATGATAAAAGATTTAAAAATTAATGATATTTTAGCAGATGGTTCATACATTATTTCAATTCATAAATTTGTGAATTGTGGAAAAGAATCAATATATAATTATAAAAATGTAATTGTAACGGGAGACCATTATGTTAAAGAGTATAATAAATGGGTTCTTGTTAAAAATAGTGTGTTTGGATATAAGGTTAATACAGATACAAATTTATTATATTGTTTATCAACTTCTAACGGAATTGTTAAAATTAAAAATATTTTATTTAAAGATTATTCCGAATCACAAAATAAACAGATCAATTACACTATCAACTCATTAATTTTATTACATTTAAACAACTACAAATTTAACCCCGATATTTATTCTTATGATTCGAAATATCTGGAACATGGTTTTTGTTCTGAAACATTGGTTGAAATGGACAATGGAAGTATTAAAAAAATTAAAGATATAATTTTAGGTGATAAAATAAAAGATAATAATGAAGTTTTGGGAATAGTAGAGATTAATCCTAAATTTTTAGAATTTTATCAAGATAATAATGTAATCGTATCATCAAATATGAAAATTTTAGAAAATAGTATTTGGAAAAATGTAGAAAAAAGTAATTCACGAAAGATTAATTTTAAACCAGAAAAAGTATATAATTTGGTTACAAAATATAATACTATTCCTGTTTTTATGTCTAAAATTTACCCGGATTATATAGAAACTTCAGATCCATTAACAAATCAGAATATTGAACAAATAGTTTCATTTGCGTAATTTAAAATATAGATTAATATTAGTATGTTAGAAATTGTTATTGTAAAATATAAATCTGTTTTACAAATTCTAATTATAGGTTTAGTAATAATAGGAGTTTATTTTAGTATATTTCTGAAAGAGATTAGAGCTCATATGATTGAAAATTGGGATCAATACAAAAATCATCCTTTAACGATGTTAGTATCAGGTTTTATAAAACCAGTTGAGGGTGAATCATCAATAAAAACAACAATAAAAAATTTCATTTCAATTATTACAGGAATTTGTAAAAAAATATTTAATATGTTAATGAGACCAATCTATGCTATAATGGGAATATTTTTAAAAATTTTTAATCTACTTAAATCAGTTTTAGATAAAATAAGACAACAATTAAATGTGATTCGTGGTTTTTTATTTAAAATGTTTGAGAAAGTGATGTTAAGAATTCAAAATAGTGTAGCTGCAATAGTTTATTTTTTTTTAAAATTAAGGGAGGGTTTAAAAAGAACACTAGGTTTATTTAATGTAATGATTTATTCAATGGAACATTCATATTTATTTTTACAATCTTTAGTTAAAGGTCCTGTTATGGCTTTTGGGCATGTTGCTGATAAAATGGCAATGTCAATGTCAATGTTCACATTCGGATTTGGTGGAATTCCGATGTGGCATGTAGCAATGAGTATGTGTTTTGACCCTAAGACCAAAATAAAATTAATATCAGGTGAGTATAGAAGTTTAAATAAAATTCAAACAGGTGAAATTTTAGATATGAATGTAAAAGTTTTGTCGGTAATTAAAAATCAGTTTGAAAAACCAATTGATCTATACAATTTACAGGGTGTTTATGTTACAGGAGATCATTTAGTTTGTTATAATAAAAAAGTAATTAGAGTAAGAGATCATCCATTAGTATTAAGTGGTAAAAAGTCAGATAGTATAGTAACATTGGTAACTGATAAAGGAATAATTAAAATTAACGATATAATTTTTAAAGATTATTTAGATAACCATGACTTAATTAAAAATAGTACAATCAATAAATATATTGAATATTGCCTCAATAAACAGTCACAAATAAAAAAAAATCAAAATATTTGCACAAATTTGCTATATGGATTCAAAAGTCTTGAATATTTAAAATCAAAATCATTAGACAATATCACAGGATACGTAACAATATTAAAAAATACTATAGATGTCTATAAAATAAATAATTTTGAATTATCTGGTAATATGTTAGTTTTTTATAAAAAAAAATGGATAAGAGTTATTAATCATCCTAAAGCTGTTTTTATAGGAAAAAATAAAACTGAATTCTGCCATGTAATTACCAAAAATGAAAAAGTTTATTTTAAAAATAATTTAATTACAAGAGATTTTACTGAAACCAGGGATCCAATAATAAATTACAATATTGATAGTTACATGGAAAAAATGTAAAATATTAATTTAGTTTTTAGATAACCATATTTAAATAATTAATTGCACAATAAAATTAATTATTTAAATTTATATATCATTAAATATTAGATGTTAACTAATAAATATTTAATTTTATTTATTATTATTACAATTTATTTTTACATTTATGTTTTTGTTTTTAGGGAAAAAGTAACTCAATATTTAGATCAAAACTGGAAAGAGATTCGTTGTCAACCGCATATATTACCTATTGCAGGTTTATCTAATATACCTGAAGGAGACGGATATTTTCAAAAAGTAAGAATTAATTTTAATAAATGCTCTCATGTTACCTTAAAAACCAATTTAGGTATATTTACAAAACCATTAAATTCAATTTTGAAAGCATTTCGTAAAGGTATCGATTCCATAATGGGAATTTTAAATGTATTTAGGAATATGGCTAAAGTTTTAAGGGAAATGTTTGCATCATTAGTTGGTAATACAGTTAGAAGACTAAAAAACTCGTATGGAGCAATGATTTATTTACAAGAAAAATTAAAAGTTATGATAAAAAAACAAGTTGCTGTATTTTCTATTTTAAGTCAAATGTTACAAATTTTACCTTTTATATTTTATAGTTTTGCTAATGGTCCGATAACAGGATTTGGATATTGGGTAACTAATTATATTGCATTTACAGTAGTTATTATTGTAGTTTGTTTATTGTGTGTTTTTGGTGGTCCATTTGTAAAACTGGTGACTTGCCCAATTTGTATGGTTTGTTTTTTACCTGATACTAAAATTGATCTGGAAGAAGGAAATATGAGAATTGATCAAATTAAAGTTGGTCAAAAAATTAAAGATGACAAAGTATTGGGTGTAATAAAGGCTAAAAAAAGTTTTTTCAAAATTTTTAATTATAACAATACTTTTGTTACAGGAGATCATTTAGTTTATGAAAATGATAAATGGATTCGTGTTAAAAATTCAAAAAATTCAGGTTCAGTTTTAAAAGAAACAGAATTATACTGTTTAATTACTGAAAATAATAAGATTTGGAGTAATGGTAATCTATTTAGAGATTATTCTGAAATTAATGATTCAGAAATTGGATTAAAAGTTGATTATATGATGACTAAATTTGTTAATAAAAAACAAAATATTTTAAAAACACCTGATGATATTTATCATACCTATTATGGAGGATTTAGTGCAGATACTTTAATAGAAGATAATGGTAAATTAAATCCAATAAGTAGATATATTGAACAAGGAATACCAGAAAATAGTAATGTAATAGGAGTAATTGAAATAGAGGATACAGAAGTTATAAATTATAAATACAAAAATGTTATAGTTTCAGGAAGTATTTTAGTAAAAGAAGATAATGAATGGATTAGAGTACATCAATCAGAATATTCAAATAATTCTAATCACCAAAAAATGTATAATTTAATTACCAAAGATAATATCATTAAAGTATTTGATAATAATGAAACTATTGAATTTAGAGATTTTTGTGAGACAAATGATAAACAAATCAATTATGAACTGGACAGATTTGTGCAAAAGCATTTAAATAAAATAAATTTATCTTCTAATTAATTAATGAAAATTAATTATTAATTTAAGTAATAATTTTAGATTAGAAATAATTTTAATATAAAAATATTTTTTATATTAAAAATAGGGTATGGGTAAGAAAAACAAAAAAAATAAAAAAGTAGCTGAAATAAAAACAAAAGAAGAGCGTCTTTCTAACGTGGTAGAGGTGTTAAAAAATATAAAAGATTTAGGTCTTAGTAAAGAGATACCAGGAATCAAAGAATTTTACCAAATATGTAATAATTATGTAATTAATACTGAACCTGTTAATGGAAAAATTAAATTGAATGGATTTAAGAGAGAACTGATTTATATTTTACCAAGCAGAAAAGGTATTAATCCTACCATTAATTTAAGATTTAATGAAAATATTTAAATCCTATTTTTCATAAAGGGGATAAAAAAATTTGATCCTTATTTTTAATTATTTTTTATTAAAATAAAATCTTAGCAAATAAAGCAAAGACACGCAAACAAACGCAAAAACAAGCAAAAACAAACAAAAACAAACAAAAACTAATTATGATGGGAGGTTCATTGCAACCAATCGTCAGTTTATTCAAAGGAATTTTTCTCATATTAGAATTATTTCTAACAAATATTGTTGTAACATTTTCCCAACCTACTGTTGTATTGGATGGAGAAGAATGGTTACAAAATAAAACTGGAATTATAATGAATATTTCAAATAGGCTGAAGGAAGTTTTAAATACATTAAATGTAACATCGATGATCAGTGATTTAAAAACTGATCTCCACGGTAAAGCAACGTTTTTTCTAAATGAAACAACTACCATGTATGGACAATCATTTGATTTCGCTTATGAAACATATCCTTTTCCAGATTGGTTAAAAGATGACTATAAATCGTATTTAATTACATTTGTACTTGTAACACTTGTGATTATTTCTTTATATGTTTCATATAAGATCCTAAAAACTCTGGGTAAAATTATGGTTCCAATTTTCATATTAGCATTATTTTACAAAATTGGTGTTCTTACATATATTGGATTGGTAATTTATCCATTAGGAAATGACTTATTATTATATGTTAGAGAAGGATTACAATATGTATTGGGATTATTTCCATATGTTTTTACAACATCTTTAGATGTTTTACCAAATGTTGGAGTAAATTTGTATTCATTTACAGCTACATCATTTTCATATGTATTGTGGGTAATAAAATTTCCTTTATCAATCATGTATTCATTTCCAGCTACATTATTTTCATATGTATCTTGGGTAATAACGTATCCTTTATCAATGGTGTATTCATCGGTAGTTGGAATAATGTCATTATTTGGAACAGGTTTTCATGTTATATTAAATATGTTTTATCAAGTGGTAACATATACAATTACATTTATGGGAATAGGATTATCTACAATTGGTGAATTGTATTTGAGTATTATATTCATAATTAACGACAGTATGAGTATAATCCCATGTATTGTATGCATATTATCATTACACATTGGAGCTTACATTTTCTTAAAAGATCGCTTTTCTCCTCAACCAAAATTCAGTAGAGCAGCAAGAAATATGTTAATAAAAAGGACTATGGAAAATACCCGTAAATATTATCGTAACTTGTCGATTAGGAAAAAAAAAAAGTGTTCCACCAAAATTAAAACTTCAAATTAAAAAACAAAAAAAAACAAAAAAAAACAAAAAAAATGTATTTGAAAAAATACTATTTTTTTTTGCGTATCTTCGGTTTTAATAATTTATATGCATTACTTATGGATAAAATATCTAATCTATATGAAGAAAGAGAAGTTGATTTTGATGATTTTATAATAGATTTGTTAAAAGAACCACCTGGAGCTCCCAAAACAACTGTTTTATGTTTAGATGTAAATGATTTAAATATAATTTTTGAAAGACTTTTAGAAATTTTCCATGAAATAACAAAATATTTATACGGAGATAATAATAATAAAGTTGATCTTAAAAATATGAAACAGGATGAATTAGAAATTATTCAAAAATATTTTAATTCATTTTGTTTTAAAATTATAATTAAAATAATACCAAAAAATGTAGTTGATAAGTTTAAATATTTCGTAAAAAACTCTAATAATTTTAAGATTGAAAAAAATGAAAAAGATATAAATTTAATTAAAAAACATAATTTAGATATATTAGATATTTCAGATTATAAATTCGTAGAGACTAATAAATTATCAAATAAAAGAGGTAATTTATTAGTAAAAGATACCCATTACATAATTTCATTTGATTATTTATGAAAAATATAAAATTTTAATGTTATTATATATTAATAAATGGTTGAATGTAAAACAGACCCTCGGGGAAGTGAAAACACATTTCAAAATTTCAGTAAAAATTTACTTAAATCTTTTATGCTTCTAATTACAGTAACTTTATTAGTTGCTCTTAAAAATAAATTGATAACTAAGGATACAACGATGTTCTATATTGCTTTATTTGTAATTGGAGGGACATTTCTTTTTTCAATACTTAATATGGTAGATAGTTATGTTTATTCAAATTTAGTTTTAGGAATTGGTATAGCTTTAGGTATGCAAATAATGGATTGGAGAATGTGATTTAAAAATTACTTATTAAGGGATTAAAAAATTTGATAAATTTATATTATTAATTAAATAGTAATTAATAGTATTAAAAAAAAGAAAATGGATATAAAAAATTTTCCGAAAGGTAATTCACCAAAAGGATACATATTGTCCAAATGGAATAAACAATCACAAAGTCGGATTTCTGAAATTAAAAATCCAGAAATGATGAAATGGTATGAAAAATTTGAATCTGATTTTGCCACTAGATATGATATTGAGATTAAAACAGGTTCCAAATTAAGTTCATCTGAAATTAACTTTAAAAAGAGAATTCCGGGTAAAGTTTCAATTCTAAAAGTTCAACCACTTAAGACCTATTCGATAGATTTTGATGTTGTTAAAATTTCAAGAAATAAAATTTTAATTTCATATGTATCAGGAAATATCCCAGTTAAAGAACAATATTTTATGGATGAAAAGTATGGTGTTATTGAAAACTCAGCAATGGGTAACTTTGTTTATAAATTAGAAATTGAAAATTCCTCAATTATTAAAATATCAAAATACTATTTTAAAAAAGAAACAAGAAAAAGAGGAAGGCCCAAAAAGAACACAAATTCTAAAGAAGCAGAAGACCTTGCAAAAGCAAAATTAATTTCTCTAGAAATTAATAAATCACCTAGGAAAAGAAGAGCTCCTGAATATTTAGAATTGGATATGGGAGCAGATCGTAACTGGTCATCCCATAATAAGAAAAAGAAAGTGACAAAATAATTCTATTAAAGGTTAAAAAAAAAATATTGATTAAATCAATATTTTTTTTGTTAAATGATTTTATTTTAATAACAAAATTATTTAAAATATTTTACTCTAAAACCTAGTCCCTGACAACATTGATGTAAGATATCAAGATTAATTTCATTAGAATTTACTAATTCAATAAATTTTTTACTATGAGATAATTTATCAAAATGAATATAATATGTGTTTTTGAAATAATTATTTCTGTTAGGTATTGTATTTAAATTATTTATATTAGTAAAATTATTTATTAGATTACTATCAGCAAATGGTATTGAACGACTAAGTGGTGATAATGACCCCTTATATAATTGCGTAAAAATATACAAAGGTATTTTTGAATGTTTTAAACAATATCTTAATTTTCTAAAACCTAATACATTTTTATTTTTTTTTCTAATTCTAAAAACGATACAATCTTTGTAAAAATTTAATATCATTTTCTTATAAATTTTAGAACATAATAGTAAATTAATAATATGTTTATAGTGATATTTACAAATTGGTAGAATAAATGTAAATATTTCAAATATGATATAATCACCAAGGTCCATTAATTAATCATAGATTTTGTTAAATAATTGTTTTTTTTAGAAAATAAATTTTATATTTTTAAAAAAAATCTAATTTAAATACAATGATCTGTTGGAAACATTTACCTAATGAATTACTTATTTTAATTTTTACATATTTAGATATTTTTACAATGAGAAAATATTATGAGATAGGAAAAAAATTTTTCAGGAATTCCTTATTAAATGAAATAAAATTTAAAAATAAATTTTTTTTGAAACAAATCTTAATGAATCAAATACCCGATAAAATAATAAATAAGGAAATAAAAATTAATGGATTTTCTAATAATCTTTTTCATAAGTGTTTTTTTTGTCCTCAAAAATTAGATAATACTTTTTATATAATATTTTGTCGAAATATTGCTTTAAAATATCTTAATAATATTCATTACCCAGAATTATGCAAATATTGTTCAGGAAAAGAAATAAAACAAGGTATTATTAATCTTGTTAAATGCAAGTGTTGTAATAAAAAAGTGCAAATACTTGAGATTAATTTATATTAAAAAAAAATATTTTTTTAAGTAACTGTCACAAGACTAACAGTATTTGGATTTATTTCTGCTGTATAGTTAGTATCAGAATCATAATTTACAGTATCTTGTGAATCAACCCACTCTGATGTTTCTTTCGGATCCTCAGATATGGGATTATCATATATTTGGTTATTCCATGATTCAGAATTGAAGAATTTTTTTCTATTTTTCCCTTCAAGATGAGATGATGACTTAGGTCTATTAAAAGGATATTTAAACCCTCTATTTAATGATTGATAGGTAATTTCTATAATTAAAGTAGTAGGTGCAGAACCTGCCCTCGATCTACCATTTTTAACAAGTTCATCTGTGTCATCTCTCTTTCTTTTGGGAGGTCTAGGAGGAGTTAAAAAACACTCTCTCTTGTTGAAATAGTCTTTATCATCAAATGATTTTGATTCTCTTAATTTAGGTATGCACATTCCACTCATAGAGATAGTTTCTGTGCACTCTAAATCCAAATAATATTTCATTTCATTTAAAATTGTTTTAATTTTGTTTATACCGGTTTCCTGAATTTTATTTATTGAAATATCCAAGAATTCACTAAATTTATTATCATCTGTATTAAATTTTTTTTTTATTATACAAAACATATCATTTGACCAATCTCCATTTCCTGCTTCGTAATAAGAAGAGATATGAAATATTGAAACTAGATAGTTTATTAATTCACCATTAATTTCCTTAAATTCTGTGAATAGTTTTGTATTATCTTTTTTGTTTTCTATAATGTCATAATTTTTTCCCACAGGAATATTACATTCCCCAAACTGCTTTGAATTAACCAGTTTTTTCAAAACATCTTCTATATTTTTTTCTGAGAAAGGTCTTAATTGAATAATTTCCTCCTTGTTGTTATCTGCAGGATTTATACATGTTATCTTAAGATAAAGTTTATCTGTATAACCCCTTTCGAAATTTGTTATTTTGAATCCATAATCCAGATAAATTTTTAGAAACTCCTTTGGCTTATTAAAAAGATTAACAAACAGAACTTTCTTACACTTATTTTCGAGTATTTCAGTAAATTTTTCTTCTTCAAAGAATTTTTTTATATTAGAATATGTATCTTTGACTACATGAATCAATTTTTGTAGTTTTTCTATTTCAGTTGAAAGAGTATTCATGGTCTTACATTTTTCTTTTTTTAAATCAGTCTATAATTTTTACTTAATATATTAAAAAATTAAGTAACTAATCAAATTTTGTTTATCCCTTAATAAAAAAAACAGAACTCATTGAATTCCATTTTTTTTATTTTTTTTTTATTTTTATTTTTTTTAAATGATTGAATCTTTTTTTAATTTTGCTAAAATTAGAGATACTCCATAATGATTTTTTTTATAATTATTTTCTTCTCTATCGTAAATTGTTCTATGGATCCATTCTGGATGAAAATATGTAAGAATTGTTAATTTTGAAGGTTCGCGACCATTTTCTGAACCTTTCAAATAATATATAAAAAAGGCTTCTGATTGCATAGTCCAATTCTTGAGTATAGAGTTACTTACCCCATACTTTTCCCTATAATTTTTATCTTGTTCTTCGTTAAATTCTAAATCAATTCGAAAAACTGGAAAATCAAGAAGGCTTTTTTGAACCTCGACATTTTGAATCTCTGATTGAAAATCATTAAAGCATTGTTCATTAATTCCCGAAATTTGCATTAAAATGCTAAAACGGTAATTAAATTCCCCCAAACTATCAATGTAAGAATCAAATCCACACACCGTTGTTTTAATATTTTCCAGAATATTATTTTCTTTTATTTCTAAGTCATCCAAATTTTCAAGTTCATCTTGATCCAACTTACACGATAAAGCAAGAAATATCAATTTTTTTAATTTACACCTTGATAATAGGAAAGTGAATCTTGATGATGCATCACTGGGTTTTTTCTTCATTTTAGAAATTGTTTTCAAAAAAGAGTTCAAAATACATAATCTGGTGATTACCAGAAAACAATTATTCTCTTTATCTTCCCAATGCTGGCTAAGTTGGTTACATCTATTTACGTCACCAACCATTTTATTTTCAGAGTTTTCTGCAGTACTATATATTTGATTTCCAACATTTTCAAGGTACCCATCTAAAAGTTTAACTATTTCCTGAAAACTATTAATAGTATTAACATCAGAATTAATTTCTGAATGATTTTTCAGATATTTTTCAATATTTGAATAATAGTTCTCTTTTCTTGAAGATAAAATTTCTTCAAAAATAGATTCATTATCTTTAATATTCTTATCATCTATTCGAGAGTCGTCAGACCATGTTAAAATCAATTTTTTAAGTTGAACAACATGATCCTTTAGTTTTTTTTTTGCATCAGCACTAGAATACTCTACCTTTAAAAAAGGATTTTTATCCGTTTGGTGGAATTGTTCTCTATCAACATTCGAAGAGTTAGTATTACCCATTTTTGTTGAAGTAAATAAATTTATATTCTTTAAAAAAAAAAAAATATCATCAAATTTTTTATACCCTTAATGAAAAATTATTAAAATTTGATTTGAAAATCTTAATTAATTATATTTAATAAAAATAATAAAATGGAGTATAAAAATTTAAAATTATTATTTAATCCATCTTGTAATAAAAAAATAAAATTTAAAAAATTAAGAGGTTTTGAAGTAAATAAATGTTGGATTTTTCAGCCGTTAGTTCAAGCAGAAGATTTTGTAATTTATATTAGGGATAATAATATAATTTTATCAGATAGGAATGGTTTTCTTGATAATTATAATTTTAAGAATGAACTAGATAAGATTCTAGAGGATACTTTCAGAATTGCATGCGATAAATGGCTTGTATTTCCAGCAAAAATTTATATAATTCAAAATGATATTAAAGTTTTTATATACGATTTATATATTTACAATTCTGAAAATTATACAGGAATAGAAACAAAAAAACGTTTGGAATTATTATCAACTTTATTTAAACCTTTATATTCTAATTTATATTATAATTCTTTTAACGATAAAATCAAAATTTTAAAATTTTTCAACAAAGATTTTAAATTACATTTAGAAAATTTAAAATCTAATAAATATTTTAATGGTATAGTTTTAAGATTAGGAGATTGTCCATTGGAATCATTAGAAGAGAAAAAGAATAATATAATATCTCATTTGATTTGTAAATATGATTTGTAAATAATTTTATATTAATATAATAGTATGAAAAAATTTTTAATTATAGTTTGTGCCGGTGACAATTCTTATCATAAAAAATGGTTTAACAGTGATATATATGATATTTATACTATTTATTTTGGAAATGATGAATCTGTAGCAGGTAAATATGAAAAAAAATCAGATTTTTTTTTAAGAATGAAGGGACCTAAATGGCAATTAATCAGATACGTTTTAAAAAATTTTGAATGGAGGAAATATAAATATATATGGATGCCAGATGATGATTTAGACATAACAAAAAAAAAAGTAGAAGATTTTTTAAATATTTCAGATAAACTTAATTTAAATGTTTCTCAACCGTCACTCAGAGTTCCTGATGCTACAGTAAAAGAACAGATTGAGATAATAGCTGATTGGAAAAAAATGCAAAAAGAAGCAGAATTACAGGGTAAATATGCAGGTTGGTTCTCTTATTATAAAAAAAACACAAATAAAATTACTGAAAATATCAGAGAATACATTTCTTACAAAATTTTAATGCAGGAACATCCGACTCGTAAAAAAGCAGTAAGATATACTAACTTTGTAGAAATAATGTGCCCACTTCTTAAAAATTTTGTTTTAAAAAAAATGTTTAAATTAATGGATAATGATATTGTGCAATCTGGATTTTATTTAGATACTATTTGGTCACACATGGTCAGATATAAAAGAGTAGCAGTTATTGATTATATTTCAGTAATTCATACAAGACCAGTAGGAACATTTACCAAAAGAAAAACAGGTAATTATAAAGTTATAACCATAGATCCAAAAAAAGAGGTAATTATTCAAAAAAAAAGATACAAAAGAAAAATACCAAAGCATTATGTTAAAACTCTACGAACAGTTTTTTTAAATGATAAAAAAAGAGATGAAATAAGTTTAAGGAAGAAAAGTAGAAAGAAAAGCAGGAAGAAAAGTAGGTCTTAAAAAATACTTAAAAAGGAACAGAAAAAATAATAAATTTTAATATTTTTACATAAAGATTTTTAAACATAAATTATAAATATGAATAAAAAAATAAAATTGACTTATTTTAATGGAAAAGGCATGGCTGAAACCTCAAGAATATTATTAGCAGCAGCTAAGGTAGATTATGAAGATTTTAGATATCCATTAAAAATTAATGATTGGAAAACATATGATTTTACAAGAGATGAATTCGATAATGATAAAGCAAATGGTAAATTATGGCGATCAATGGGTAAAGTTCCTTTTATAAAAGTTGACGGAATAATTATATCTCAATCCAAAGCAATTGAAAGATATTTAGCACACCGTTATGGATTTATGGGTGAAAATCTATTAGAAGCAGGTTTAATTGATTCTTATTGCGAATATTTAAGAGATTTTAAAACTGCATATCATAAAGAAAAGAAGAAAGAAAATAGAAAAGAAGCGATGGATAATTGGTTTAATGTATTATTAGTTAAAAAATTAGAAGATTTTGATAAAATTCTATCAGATAATGGAAAAAACAATTCAAGATTTTCATTAGGAAATAAATTATCACTAGCTGATATTTCTATCTATTCATTTTTAGTTGAATATTTTGATGATAAAGAAGGAGTATTATCAGCCTATAAAAATTGTAATAAACTTAAAAGTATAGTTAAAAATGTAAAAGAAAATACAAATATCAGTCATTGGATAAATAATAGACCATGTGGTTCATATTAGAATTAAAATTATTAAATTATTATATTATTAATTATAATAATTATAATAATAAATAATAATATAAAACAGGGTAATAATTTACTTAAAAAAAAGAACTGAAAAAAAAGTGATAAATTTGATTTACACTAATATTTTTATGAAAACATTATAAAAATATTAAGATGGAGAGACAAGTTTCAGGTTTTAGACAATTTTATGAATCGATTTTACATCATCCATTAAATCGTCATGAATCTAACTATAAAACAAATTCACTAGAAGCATTGGATATTGATTTAGGAAGACTTAATACAAATAGAGGTAGATTGAATAGAAATAGAGTCACATCTCATCTACAATTTGCAAATGGAAAAGATATATTTTTGGATAAAACAGGTTTTCATTATCTTAAATAAAAAATAAAATTAATTTACTCAACAGATGATATTTTTTATTAAGGATACAAAAAATTTGATTTATTATTTATATTTTTTTTTGACAATAAAACAAAAATCAACCTACTAAAACCAATTTATAAAATGAAGATTACTGTAATAATATTAACAATATTTACCCTATTTACAATTGTAAATAATGTATCCGCAATCAAAGATAGATCAATTTGGGATAAATCTAACCCTAGAAATAGAAAAATGATAACAATAGATACATCATGTTTGGATAATTTTC
>MDTC01137233.1_pt1 | contig 14190 bp, 21 predicted proteins | sample 811181 | NCBI WGS metagenome assembly MDTC01 (sample SAMN05326644, study PRJNA326480) | marine metagenome | isolation source: seawater | place: Pacific Ocean: North | collected 2011
AGACGTTCAGAGAATAGTTTCTCCCACCCGTACTCTGAGTCTGGTGCTGCTGGGTACGCTGATTCTTCACGGCAGTCAGGGTTATCAGGATCGAGCTGGTTGTGCTCGGGGTACATGCATGCTGAAGAACTGTAGAAGATCTTCGTAGGTTGTTCTTTCTTAGGACGGTTTGCTTCTGTCCACTCCTTCAGGCGACCATCAAAGGTCTCATTGAATTTGTGAACTGACTCCAGCAGATTCAGGTTGATGCTGGCAGAGTTGTGCATGATGTCAGCGTCATGCTCACCAGTAAAGATGTAACCAGCACCACCCATGTCGGCAGCAAACTGATAGATCTCATCGAAGGTATCGATGTACTGGTAGGGGACAGTCTCGTAGAAGTTACCCTGCTCTCCCTTGAACTGAATTACACGTTCGACAAAAGAGTAATCCCGGAGATCACCACGGATGAATTCATCTGCTTCTGAGTCAGAGAAGTCGGGGATCTTGATGTCTACACCACGAACCCAATATCCTTCGGACTTGAGTCGCTTGACCATATGACTGCCGATGAATCCACCAGCACCCAGAACCAACGCTCGCTTTTGTCTATCCATTAGTAATTTTCTTTGACGTAATTAGAAACAACCTCACCTATGTATTCTAACATAGGTTCAGTAATAACCGGACTACACCCAACAAAAAATACATTGTCTAAGACTTTGCATGCGTTGGGGTAGTTAGATGCAGGTTCAATGTGCCTATATGCAGGGTGCATAAGGATATTTCCTGCAAAATAATTTCTAGTTTGGACCTTATGGTCCTCTAAATATTTTACAAGACGGTGTTTGTGATCATCACACACGATGGGAACACCAAACCAGCTTGTCTCTGCATGCTCTTTCTCTTCAATAACCCGAGCACCAGGGATTTGACTGAAGATCTCGTGAAGTCGAGCTTTGTTGCTACGACGGATGCGATGTATCTCGTCTTGCTTAGTCAGTTGTACCAACCCAATAGACCCCTGCAGATCGGCAGGCTTGAGGTTGTATCCCTGAACGCCAAAGACATACTTATGATCGACATCTTGGTCGTACCCTTCCAACCATCGATCGAAACGGGCACCACAGACACCGTTGGCCAGTTTGTTCTGGGATCCTACACAATAACAACCTCGCCCCCACCAGGCAAAAGACCTCGCAATCTGGACAATCTCTTCGATGTTGGAGGAGACCATCCCGCCTTCAATCGTGCTGATATGGTGCGCTGGATAGAAAGAACAAGACGCTGCGACGGCATGTTTGGTAAGCAACTCTCCTCGCCACTTGGAACCGAGCGAGTCACAATTGTCAGCGATATACCTCAGGTTATTCCTATTGACAATCTCGATGAACTTATCGAAGTCATAGGGATTTCCCAGAACAGGAGACGAAAAAAGCGCCACGGTCCTGGGACTGATCTTATCTTCTAGTTGATCAAGATCCCAGTTGAGATCGTCGTAGTTGATATCAACGAAGACTGGTTTCAGTCCGTTCTGAATGATGGGATTGATAGTGGTAGGGAAACCACAGGTGCAGACGATGATCTCGTCACCATCATGCCAATCAAAATACTTCTTGAGTGCAGCGATCATCACCAGGTTGGCAGATGATCCACTGTTCACCATCACAGAGTGGTCAAAACCAAACTGCTTAGAGAAGGCACGCTCGAACTTGTTTACTTCTTCACCTGCAGGCAACCACTTGCCTTGCAGCATGGTGGTGATAGCAGCAACAGGTTCTTGGTTGTCCCAGTAAGGACCAGAGTAGTAGACATTATCACCACGTTCCCACCCCTTGTTTGCCATGAAGGGGAACAGTTTCTCACCATCTGCCTCTAGAGAGGAGATGAAATCTTCGACTTTATTCTTCACAGACATAGGGACTCTACGATCTCAACGTAATCCATGCTTGGTTTGAATCCTAACTTCTGTAGTTTAGTAGTGTCAAGATAGAAGTCCTGTGTCTGCACATCCTTATGAAACTTGGGAGGATCAATCGTATCTATGTTGGAAAGACTACCCAAGACAGGCACTGCTGTGTCAATGATCTCAGCAACAGACGTGGGTCTGCCTGACCCGATGTTGTATGTGGTATTCAGATCACCATCATCAATGACAGTTTTGATTGCACGACACACATCATCAACGTGCATCACATCACGACGATGACTACCACCGTCATACAGAGCAATTGGTTTGTGCTCTTTCAGTTGATTGATCATCCACATGATCGCATTCTTCTGACGAGATGCCTTGGGATCGTGACCCATGACATTACAAAGACGAAGGATGCGGTACTTCATCCCGTACACATCACAGAATGATTTGATTAGATCCTCAGCACACTTCTTGGTGATGCTGTAGAAACCCGTAGGGTTACAGGCATCATCCTCATGAGCAGGGACTTCACACCCCTTGCCATATACGAACCAAGAGGAGATGAAATTGAATTCAATGTCTTCGTTACGGCAATGCTCTAGAACATCACACAGGAGACGAAGATTAGTATCGACATCGACGTTGAGATCTTTGTGGACGTTGTAGTTGTCCACCGTAGAGATCATGAACAGGATCTTTTTAGAACGAGGTTTGTACTCATCCCGTTCTTGAACCAGAGTGTCAGGATAGATCTCTGCATACCTGCCACCAACAAATCCAGGACCATACAGAGTGACTGGACTGTTGTAGGACTTCAGATCACTCCCCATTTTTCTAAGTACCATGAGACAGTTGCACGTAAACCAGAATCGAAATCAGTGAAAGGTTTCCAACCAGTATGTTTAGTCAGTTTATCATAGTTTATACCGTAACGCTTGTCCTGACCGGGTCTATCATTACCTATACCAATAAGATCATAGGGTTTATCCAGAAGATCTAGGACTTTCTTAGTCACATCGATGTTCCTCATCTCACAACCACCACCAATGTTGAAGTGGTCGTTGATGATACCTGTTGTTTCCAACCACCAGATTGCTTCGCAGTGATCTTTGACATACAACCAGTCACGGATCTGGTGACCACCTCCATACATGTAGGTGACCTCATCCCTCAGAGCACGAGCGATAACTTTTGGAATCAGTTTCTCTTCATGCTGATGCCGACCGTAGTTATTACTACAGTTTGTGATCAGATAAGGGATGCCGTACGTGTTGTGCCACGTCTTGACGTAGTGATCTGATGCTGCCTTGCTTGCAGAGTATGGATTCCTAGGATCATATGGTGTCTCTTCAGTGAAGAGTTCTGTGTCCTCATACTCCAAAGATCCATACACCTCATCCGTGGAGATGTGATGGAACTTCTCAACATCTACATTCAGTGAAGCATTGAGGAGATTGATAGTACCTGTAACGTTCGCCTCTAAGAAAGGACGATAGTTAGCGATACTATTATCTACATGACTCTCTGCTGCAAAGTGCCAGACCTTACTGGGTCTGTGCTTCTCAAACAGAAACAGGACATGATCTTCATTCGAGATGTCACACCACTCGAAGTGCACCTCCTTAGGAAGGTACCGAAGATCACCTGCATAGGTCAGATTATCTAGTACGACAATAGGTTCTGACGTTTTCTGGGTAAGAAAATGACAAAAGTTACTGCCGATGAATCCGGCACCGCCGGTCACCATGTATGTCATATCAAATAATCTAGAATCGAATTGTTAGAACGTCCGTAGTCATCTTCCAGGCGAACGATGTCACGTTCACTGCACTGACCACGCTGCACTTCAATAAAAGTGAGTCCATCATCACCTGCTTGAGCACGATGACGTTGCTCAATGCCAATGGTAAAACTACTTCCAGGTTTGCATGGGATCTCATCATGACCCAGGGTGACGGTACCATCACCATGGATCACAACCCAATGCTCTGATCTACTTCTGTGAAATTGGAGGGAGAAACGATGCCCTGGATTTAGATGGATCTTTTTCAGTCTGTAGTCTGTCCCATCTTCAATAGTTTCATACCAACCCCAAGGGCGCTCTTCTCTCATCCCATCATGCCTGAATTCAAGAGGTCATACTCCAACTTATCAATCACTACGTTGTAATTCTTGTCCCGATCATCATAGAAATAAACTTCTTGATCCTTATAGTGTGTGATCAGGTTCTCGTAGAGAGAAGGATGATCATATTCAAGGTCTGTTCGATCCTCTACTGCATCAACCAAGATCTTTGTGTAGTTCTTGAACTTGGAAAGGAATACTCCTCGGGACATTTTAGTAATAGATTTGTCAATAGTATAAAGGGACCACTATGGTCCTGTCAATATTTATCGTACGTCATATGACAATCTTTTTACCTTACGCCTCTTGCGTTCTTCCTGGAACGTCATGTCCTCAGGACTCAGGTAACTACTGGGTTTATGGACCTTCGTCTCTTGCTTATAGATCGGAACTTCTACCACAAGATCTAGATCGATGGCAGTGATCTTACCATTATGAAACGACAACCCATTAGGACACCCGCAGGTATGAAACTTGCCGGTGTCTTCTACTTCAGTATTACATTGCAAACATTTTACTTTGAAGTCCATTAGATCGTTCTACCTCCTCCGCTTCTCTGTGGACGATACGCTGCTTCTTTAGTACAGAACAATTGAACTGACATTCTTAGACCTGCCTCTCTTTCATTCACAACAATAGGAGACACAGCATGCCGCTCTTCTCCCTCATTGATCACCATGGTATTTCTCTTCGGGTATGTGGAGTGAAGGATGTCAGTTCCATTCTCCTTCCACATGAAAATACCACCGTGCTCAGGTGGCCAGTCCTTCAGGTGAAGGGTGGCACCATAAACATAGTCAGCATCATTGTGCCAGTTGATCCCAGAACCAGGCAACCACACGTGGTAGTTGATGGCAGTGGGAACAAAGGGCAACCAAGGAGAAGTCTCGTTACGAATCCTCTTGTAGATATCAGTGCAAGGTTTTGCAGAAAGACAAAAACTCTTCATAGAAGAGGTCATCAATTTTGCACCCCACTTCCACTTGCTGACGCCCCAGCAGTCATGTTTCTTCTTCGTCTCAATCTCTGCAATGCAGAGGTCAATCAGTTCTTCAGAAACAGGGTAGTCAATGATTCGCATTACGAATTTCTTCCAGGTTTTTATCGAAAATTTCCAGACCCTTGTCAGTCAAGACGTGGTTGAACATCTTTTCAAACACAGTCGGGGGCATGGTCACTACGTTTGCACCGTTGTAGAAGCAACGGGAAACTTTGTACACATCACGGAGAGATGCTGCCAGCACTTGAGTGCGAACACCCTGGCGACCATAGATCTCAGAGATAGAACGAACAAGTTCTAGACCACTGACACTGTTGTCGTCATAGCGACCCACGAATGGGGACACATAATAAGCACCTGCTTTAGCAGCAAGGATTGCCTGAGCAGCAGAGAAGATCAACGTAACGTTGACCTTGATTAGATCACGGGATAGTTCTTTACATACATAAAGACCTTCAGGTGTGCACGGTACTTTGATAGTAGCACACTTTCCGAACTTTTTATATAACCTCTTGCCTTCTGCCAGCATCTCCATGGCGTTACCGCCAACTTCCATGCTGATGTCATCAAGACCCATGTCCACTAGTTCCTGATACACATCATCAGGACACTTACCACTCTTCAGCATCAGTGTCGGGTTAGTGGTGACCCCGTCGATCATGCCAGTGGGAAGATACCGATTGATGATCTCAGTGTCAGCGGTATCCAGAAAAATTTTCATGGTAATGAATATCACCTCTTATATATCATATATAAATTACGGACATTTTCTAGGGGTATGCAATGAAAAGATTACTTTTTGTTGTGGCATTGCTCAGTTTGGGCAGTGCAGCTAGAGCAGACCTGACACATCGTATTACTTCTTCTGTACAGCTGACCGTGGACGCAGCTGCAACGAACGTACAAAGAATTGGGAACTCGCTGAGCATCTCTGGTAACGGGGTATCGACTTCAGACGGAACCACTAATGGTGTAGTCGGCACACTCGGAACCATCGGTTCTAACGGTGTTGCTGCTCCTTCAACTATTACTGCAACGCAGGCAACTTCAGGTAATGCCTTCTCCTTCAGTTCTTCTTACACTGCCGGGGATGCCATCACTACAACAGCTCCTTCTGTTGGTGCTGTGAGTCCTTACAGCAACCAGACCAGCACGGCAGCTGGATCTGCAGGTGACCTTGCTGGTTCTATTACTAGTGCAGGTGCTGTTTCTCTGACGGCTGGCGGAGCTGGTTCAAGTGCTACAGGACAGGTAGTTACCGAAATCACTGTGCGATAAAAATGAAAAAAATACTGGCAGCATTGGCGTTGCTTAGTATTTCTTCGCCCGCGTATTCCGTGCCGGTTGTGCCAAATTTTACACAGGGCTCGATGACGAGCCACACGGAAACGACTTCTAAGGTGACTGAAACGATCAACTCTATAGATTATTCAACAGGATGGGAATACTCAGTAACTGGCACAAACGTGGACAACGGAAACAATTCCCTCGCTCCACCGGCCAACACATCAACAGTGACAGTGACTCCGTTAGGAGGAGTCGAAGGACAAGTGACATCAAGCCAGTCGGCTTTGGACTTCTCCGGAGCACCGAACTTCAAAATAACAAATCCCGGAGAGGCGTTCCAGTTCACTCAAACGTATCGAGGTCCGGGCATCTCGAATCAGACTGTTATCCAAAGAGTCACCGAGGTGACAAGCGTCACGGACACCACAAGTATCTTTACCCAGTAGTCCTATGTCTAACTCAACTTGCGACTGCCCCTGCCACACTGGCGGAAGGTGTCGGGGGTGTAAGTGCAACAGCAAACCCAATCGCAAATAGCTCTGGCTCGGTGACGAACCAAGCTATTCAGGTATTACAAGGCCCATACGTCACCAATACATACGGGAACGGCATCAGTTGTCAAGGTCCTACCTTGAACATGACACCGTATGTAACACATGCACAATCCAAAAAGGATCCGTTCGAGTCAATGTACTTTGAACCTCAATATGACATGACCGACTTTGAAGGTCGTCTGGTTGAGGTTCAAAAAAATGTCAAGAACTATCCTTGGGAATCATGGTACGACACACGTACTAAAGCAGACGGCACCCGTTGGTTTGAAGACGGTGCTGACATGACTATCACTGTCATGGAGATGCAAGGGGACGGAATCCCAGACAATCCTGGGAGTGAGATCTGGAGGAAACCAGTTCGCACAGGACAGAAGGATAACTACAGCACCAGCATTGGTCTCTCTGCAACACTGTCTATACCTCTGGACGGTGGACTGCAGAACCGTTGTAAGCAAGCAGCAGATACACAGATCGGATTACAACAACAGTTGACTGCCAACAAGAGGCTTGACTTTGAGATCGCGAGACTAAAAAATTGCGGCGAACTAAAGAAGGCTGGAATCTACTTCCGACCTGGAACAAAGTATGCTGCTATTTGTGCAGACGTAATGGTAGATGGTATTGATACCATCAGACCACACCGTCATGCTATCCCACAACCTATCTCTTCCGCTGGCGGAGGGCAGACTTCAACGTCCGGATCGCTCGGTTCCGTTCCCGCTGCTCGTCCCGCCGAGCAGACAACGATAGTACCGGGATCTTCTTCTTCCGTATTGCAGCAATCTTCTTCACAATCTTCTTCGTTACAGGTTTCACCACTTTCAACAGAAGATCAGCGAGAGGTTTTGCGAGCAGTGCAGAAGTCGTCGCAACTACAGCGATTGAAGCGGTAGTAGTTACTGCTGCTGGTGACGGCAGATACTTTTGTGTCCAAGGTACCTCTGGTTCAGCAGGTACCTCAATGATCACCTTCTCACAAACTCTCTTCGCTTCATTATATTTCTCACCCTCTTTACATGAGGGACGTTGTGGTATGCCTGGAGTCTCTGGTGTCTCTGCTTCTGGTGTCTTAGACGGAGGTACAACAGGTGGTATAGGTGCACTCTGTTTGATGTCTAACTTATTTCTGTCGTAGTCAATCGGTGTGAATGAGGGTGTACCAGCATCACAGTACGTGATTGTGCCTTCTTTATCCTCATTTCTTAGATTCTGATTTTCACTACTGTCTCTGTGTGCCTCTACGCAACCAGGAACATTGACAATTGGTGTTCCCACCACTGATGTGACTGGTGGATTGATGGGTATTGCCTGTGGTGCTGTCTGTGCCCACTCAGGCATCTTCTGAATCTGAGGACTGCGGATATCAAGTTGTCCAATCTGTAGGCGTCCGATTCCTACAGAATTGATATTAGGAATCTCCACCTTCTCGCTCATCTATACCCAATATATAGACGACAATATATAAAACCCCCACAAGGAGAATCATAATCGAAATGATTACACTCCAAGTGGGGTCGTTTAGTGGATGTGATCTAAGAACTAAGTTCATCTTTGTACTCGGTCCACCAGTCTGGGTCCCTCTTCTGTCTCCACTGAGGAACAGGTTTGCCTTGACTCTCGTAGTATTCAGTAATCGCTTTGTGAATCGTGGTGCTGATCTCAATCAGCATCTTCCTCTTCGTCAACGTCTGCATATGCATCTGCCAGATAGGGTCCGTGGGGTTTTCTTGATTCTGATTCGACATACTTTTCTTCCTCCCAAGTAGAGCTAACCCAAACAAATAATTTCAATACTATAAGAATAATTATAAGTGGAAGAAAGCATGCTAGAAGGACGAGATTCATTTGAGCGTTCTCCTGTGTATCTTTCGAGGTTGTTCGTTCAAAAAGTATTCCGGCCAAGGGCAACCTTTGAACTCTTCAATCTCCTTTACTGCAAAAACAAACATAGTTCCAAACCCTAAGAGGTATGCAAACATCACATGGGCAAATGTGAAGTTGTAAAACCTGGGTTTGGTCTTATCCTCTGGGTCCTCTTGATACTTCATCGGACATTGTGACCTCCGAACATGTATCTCATCCCATTCAATACCCGGTTCGCGTAAGCGCCCAGGCGACGAGACCCAAAACGTTCAAACAACGCCGTAGAAATGACAGGAGCGGGAACACCCAGATCGACAGCGGCATGCACAGTCCAACGACCCTCACCGCTATCGGATACCCCTCCATCGAACTTACTAAGCTCTGGATCGCTCCGATATACATCCGCAGTAAGGTCAAGTAACCAACTGCCAACCACGCTACCGCGACGCCACAACTCAGCCACTTCAGCACAGTCGATATCGTATTGATAATCGGCAGGGTTTGCCATTGGGGCAACCTCCGCATCACCTTCTTTGACATACGAACTACCATCATTTGCTGCACGAAGGATGTTGAATCCCTCTGCATATGCCTGCATGATGCCGTACTCGACACCATTGTGGACCATCTTTACAAAGTGACCTGCACCTGGTGGACCACAGTGGAGCCAACCATACTCAGCAGAAGTTGCCCTGCTTGTAGGGTCTGTCCTTGGTGCTGCACCAATCCCTGGAGCGAGTGCCCTAAAGATTGGAGCGCAGACGGATACTGCAGTATCTGTACCACCAACCATAAGACAATATCCACGGTCCAGACCGTAAACACCACCACTAGTGCCGCAGTCAATATATTGGATGCCCAATTTAGAAAGACGCTCTGCCCTTTTCCGACTGTCCGTAAAATTGGAATTGCCATGATCAATAATAATATCGCCTTCGTTACAAAACCGTAATAACTCATCGAGGGTTCCATCTACTGTCTCCGCAGGGACCACCATCATATAGACACCTGGTCCCCTGTCGCCTACTACTTGAACAAGAGCTTCAATAGAAGTGGTATATCCACTGATATAACCCGCTTCGTATTGTGCTTCAGCTTTCTGAACGTTGTTGCGATACCCATGAACCTCGTGTCCTGCTTTGATGAGACGGCGGGACATGCCTTCGCCCATCCGTCCAAGACCAATCATTCCAATCTTCATTGAATCCTCTCAATAACTCTGAGCATCCCATCGGCATAACCAATGAGACAAATTGAACCTAGTATAATGCTGATAGTGGAAGCATTACGATTGTGCTTTGCCATTGCGGCATCAATCATTGTCTGAACTTCTTCCTTCGACGGGTGAGTCATGTTTAGTGAATGGTTCCCAATGCTGCCAACCGTATTTGTGTACTGCCCACATGCCGAGGACAGGTACAAACACGAGTGCCAGACATAGAAGTGACAAAGTGTATGGGTTATTTAGAACGAATGCAGAAAATTGACCTGCTTCGTGTGTCAAGCCGGATAATCCCATTTAGTTATGAAGTCCGTTTTGTGTTGTGGACCCCACTGTCCATCATGATAGATGTAAGGTGCAGTACGTACAGGACAAGTATCGCCAGTACATAATAGGTTGTCAACAATTCTCCAGGATTCCAACACTTCGTCCGCATGAACAAAGTGTGATTGGTCACCATTTATAGAATCGTAGAGCAACTTCTCGTATCCATCGACACCTAACCAGTCAGGATAACGATGGGTAAGTGTTGCAAGTTCAACGTTCTCGCTCATGCCAGGAGACTTCACGTCAATCTGGATGTCAAGGTGGGAGTGGGGTTGTAGACGCATGACAATACGACCGGGAGTCTCACCTTCAAACAGTCCGATAGGAGGTGCTTTCAGTTTGACTACGACCTCAACACATTGGTAAGGCATCTTCTTACCAGTCATGAAGTAGAAGGGAACACCCTCCCACCTCCAGTTATCAATGTAGATGTCACCAGCAACATACGTTTGAGTGTTACTGAAAGCATCCACACCTTCTTCTTGCCTGTACGACTCGTACTGACCGGTAATAAATTTAGTACCAAGTCTGGTCGCAGCAAGAACCTTTGTCTTTTCTCTACGAATCTCCCGTGCATTCATGCGAGTGGGTGACTCCATCGCAATGAGAGATAGGACTTGCAGCATGTGGTTCTGCAGCATGTCACGTACGACACCTGCACCCTCATAGTATTGGGAACGACCTTCACAACCAATGGTCTCAGTGGCAAAGATCTGAACCTCTTCTATATACTGCCTGTTCCAAAGTGGTTCAAGAAGTACATTCCCAAAGCGAGTAGCAAGAATGTTGTTGACAGTATCTTTACCAAGATAATGGTCAATGCGATAAACTTGTTTCTCGCGTAGATGTCGCTCCACCACTGACTGTAGATGATCAGCAGATTTATAATTGTGCCCAAAGGGTTTTTCGATAACCACTCGGGACGTTTCAGGGTCATCTAATAGTCCTGCTTCTTTGAGATTGATGATTGCCCCCTCGTATCTTTCCGGGGGGACAGATAAGAAATAGGTTGTGTCATCACTCTCCGGGAGGTTCTTCAGACTCTCCGGATTGTCTAGATCACAACAAACATAATCAAGAAGGTCAATGAATTCTTGAGGGTAGTCACCCAGGGTCTCTACCCAACGGTGCCGACCAGGATCTCTCCTAGCAGCACCAGTGATGACAAAATTTGCAGGGAGAAGCGTCTTCTCCCACAACTTATGGAGGGCAGGGATCAGTTTCCTTTTACACAGATCTCCGGTTGCTCCGAAGATGACGATGCCACTAGTGAGCGGTGCCGTTTCCATCATATTTGTCTGATTCATAATAGTTATTTTCACCTTTTCGTACCCCGAAATATATCGTGGATAGTACAAAGGGTATTGCTGCCCAAATAAGGACATCAGCGAAGATCACGATTTCTTGGGGGGAACAACTGGGGGAGCACCGTCATCAACAGAAGGAGGTTGAGTTCCAATGGTCAGAGGTGCTTGTTCGATTCTAATTGTTTGTGCAGGTGCTGTCTGTGCAGCTGCAGCAATTAGTTTCTCAAGGTCAGCCTTACTTATACCACCACCTCCACTAGCCATAGCACCTTTTTTAGCCGTTTGAACCCCAAACGTAGCTAAAACCCCAGTGAACACGGAGGCTATGAACGTGGGATCGAGATCCTGTTTAGGGATCTTCAATGCTTCGGGCAGTTCTACATATGCCAGGGTAAGAATACCACCTGACCAGATAAGAATACCAAGACGAACAAGTGTAGACAGTGCCGCCAGTCGTTCGTCTTGATCCTCCTTCTCTTCCTTCTTATCTTTCTTTGGTTGCCCTAACCAATTTCGTTTTACTTCCTTCTCTTCCTTCTTCTCTTCAGTCGCCTTAGGTTGTTCGTTCATATGCCAGTAAGACACTGGTGATATTTAGAACGGGACCACTCCACCGGTCACTTTAGGCAGTGCAGGAGCATCCATTTGTTTGACAATGGCGTCCTGAACTCCCTTGGTAACTCGTTCTTTGATGTTCGCTTGGATTTTGTCTTTGTTTACATACACATAACCAGCAGTGCCGACAACGCCGACGCTAGTTACGAATGAAAAGATAGACATTAGACTAAGAATCTTCTGCATGTTCCTCCATGGGGGTCAATGTGTACAAGGTTTCTGCTCTATTACGAAGATAGGTCTGGAAACTCTGCTCTACACCGATGGTAGTTTTGTTTCCTTGACTCACCCAGTCATGGCAGAACTCATAGACGAGTCTGCAATGATCATTTAGGTGATGAGACAAGGCACGGAAAACATCAGCACGTAGTTGCATGCGTTCTTCAGAGTAACGCCAGTCATCCATCGCGCTGGGCTCTAATAAAGCTTTCCGCATCGAGTACAACGAGGGGTTTCCTTCCATTCTTTTTTATAAAGAGAATCGGTTCGTAGTCACCAGAGTTTGCACATGCTTGGTCATAGGCATCCCAAACATTTAGTTTCTCTGTGTTCTTACATTCTACTGAGAAAGGAAACTTTTGTCTAGCAGCACGTGCCATAATGATATCTTCCCCACCGGCACCCATAGATCTAGACTCAACATCCTCAGGATGTACCTCTAGCATTTCTATGAGTTTGGTTCTTACCCACTGTTGGAGTCTTCTACCCTTAGCCTTAGCAGACTGAACCCTCATTACTTAGTCGTTCACGTACTATATCTATAACGTATTTTGCTATGGTCTTATGACCCTCTATGGAAGGGTGTCCATCGTTGGGTATTTTGTCATAACGGAATAGTCCTGGAGGCCATTCACATTCACCATCGTGTGTACCTCTGAAGTACATGTCATATTTGTTGTCAGTCTGTGTAGGTTTTAGTAGTGTGCTAAAGAAAGATCTGTCTGATCGTCCTATAGATGCAACGTATGCCTTCATTGCATGATATGCAACACTCTCCCTAGTCTTTCCAAGTTCGTCAGTGTAGATCCTACTAAGTCCAAAGTCTATCCACTGTGCAAACTTAGGTCCTTCTACACGTCCCCATCTCGATATACATTTATCTAAAAGGTTTCCATGCTGACCACATTCATGTGAATATCCTATCCACCTCTTCTTTTTCCTATCATAAAACTCACCCCTAATAGGAATGGTAGTTTGAAGAAAATAAAAATCGTAAACTTCGGTAGTTGGTTTGGCGAACAGGTGCCTCATAACTTTTTCATTACAAGCACCACCATGTGATAGGTTTATCTCCTCAGCACCGAAGTGATCACATACTAACTTAGACCACCTATGATCTTCTTTAGATTCTAGTCCAACACCATTGGTAAAAGAGTCACCATCAAAATAGAATCTCATTCAATTCCGTTGATTTTTTTCCACCTCTGATACATTGCCTGCAGGTGCCAGGAGGCTGCCAATGATGTGGCACCCTCTCTCAGTCTATGGATGTCCCTGGGATCATTCGTATACTTTTCATATTCTTTTCTCCAATCCCTTTCTCTTTTGAAAATCATAGTTGGAAACCGCTGAAGGAATCTTTCTTGACATCCTGCTTGATACCACCGACCACGTAGGACTCCACCTCCGTCTCCTGTGGGGCGACCTGAAGACCTTTAGAGGAGATCCAGTGCTCGGTCCAGGGAAGAGGATTAGAATGGATTGGAGCGTCGTACAGGGGTTTCAGACCGATCGCACGCATACGCTTGTTAGCGATCCATTCCACGTACTTGACGAGGAGTTTGTCGTTTAGACCAATCATGCTGCCATCCTTGAACAGATACTGTGCCCACTCTTTCTCTTCTGCAACTGCGTTGGCAAACATATCGATGACAGTTTGCTCTTCCTCCTTGATGATCTCTACCATCTCAGGGTCATCACCCTTCTGCCATGCCTTGATGATCTGTTGAGTCAGCACAGTGTGCTGGTTCTCATCACGTGCAATCAGAGAGATG
>MDTC01090020.1_pt1 | contig 14188 bp, 8 predicted proteins | sample 811181 | NCBI WGS metagenome assembly MDTC01 (sample SAMN05326644, study PRJNA326480) | marine metagenome | isolation source: seawater | place: Pacific Ocean: North | collected 2011
AACAGAAGAAAATCCTTTTTATAAAGACACCCAAAATGACAACAAGTCAGACAGTATATTTAATTTTGATGAAAATTTCTTTGATAATAAAAGTATATTTTTTAACTTAATTATCATACTTGGTATAGGAGTCTTAGTTTCTTTAACTCCTTGTGTCTTACCTATGATACCAATTGTTAGCTCTATTGTAGTAAGTCAAAATATATCAAAAAAATCTGTTGCAGCATACTTTTCGTTTATGTATGTTATAGGAAGCTCATTAGCATATGGAACAATAGGTTTAATAACCGCCTTTACCACAATATCAATACAATCTATAACACAAACACCTTTGTTTTTGATAACATCTAGTATTTTATTATTATTTTTTGCATTAACAATGTTTGATGTTTTTAATTTTCCAACCCTTAACGGGATGAATTCAAGAATAAACTCAAAAATTAACAAAATAAAACTAAATGGAATATCTGTAGTTTTAATAGGCTTCTTATCATCTTTAGTAGTAAGCCCATGTGTTGCAGCACCATTAGCCACATTAATATTATATACATCAACCCTTGGAAATCCTCTACTTAGTTTCTCCTATTTGTTTATTTTTGGCATAGGTAGTGGATTAATATTAATATTTATAGCCACGAACCTAAACAAAGTAAAAATAAAATCTGGTTCCTACATGAACTTTGTTAAGTATTTCATGGGATTCCTTTTACTACTTATATCTATTTTTCTTATTAACCGAGTAATTTCTGATTATGACTCTATAGATCTTTTTTACAATATTGCCTTTATGTCTTTTCTCTTTATAGTTGCAAAAAATATAAAAATGAGAAAAATATTTATATTCCTTTTTGTAGTTTTACTAGCACTTGGAAGAGTCATAGTTTCATCTGAAGTTCAATACGAACCAATAGTGTCAAACTCTAATTACACAAAAATTGAAAAACTTTCAGATATCAAAAAGGGCGAAAAAACATTTATTAAGTTTTCTGCTGATTGGTGTATTTACTGTAAGGATCTTGATAAAAATGTTTACTCTTCAGAAGGTGTAAAAGAACTCATGGAGGGTTATAGAAAACTTACAGTTGATTTAACAAATACAACCGAACAAAAAGAAAAAATTAAAAATAATTTTGGGATTGTAGCACCACCTGGAATCGTTATAATTGATGAAAAAAATAATGTAATATTTAAACATAACGGCATCATTAGTGAAGAAAAACTAAAAAATATTTTAAAAAAATAGAGTTATTGATTTATTTTTTTTTATTGATAATATGATTTTATTAAAAAAAAACTTATGGAAAAACAACAATACGAAAGTAATTCTGAAAAACCACTTGCAATATCAAAAACTGAAATTGCCAAGAACAAAAAGAAAATTGCGAACTTTGTTAATAAAAATATATCACCCAAGTTAAAAGAATTTATTGATATTAATAATGATATTTCTTTCGACTGGGAAGAGCTACTTGAAAAAATATTGGATAGTGGGACAAACATAGACAATGAAACATTACAGGTTTTTGCAGACATAATTGCAGCTCATTACCTTATTGATAGACAACTTGATGAAATAAAAAACAAAGAACAACAAATAAAAGGCTGAATTTTTTCAGCTTTTTTCTTTTATTTATTGAAATAATCTTTTTATATAATATAATTCCTTCAATAACGAAACAGAAGGAAAATATATGAAAAACAATTTCAAAAATATTATAGCTTTTAAAATTAAAAAAATAAACGAAAAGCAACTAGATCAAATACCATCAGAAAAATCATTAAAATCACAAGCAAAAGAAAATAAAGGAACATATATAAAATCCTTAACATCTTTTTGTAATTACATGGATAATGAAGACTCCATATATCACAAGATAGGACAAACCTATTTATTTAAAATAAGAAATGAAAAAAGAGATGTCCCAAGCTCTGTACTCAACGAAGCTGTTAAAGACAAGCAAAAAGAGATTGAACAGCAAAGAGGCGAAAAACTTAAGAAAAAAGAAATAAAATCACTAAAAGAAGATATTATGTCTGCATTACTACCAAAAGCATTCATAAAAACAAATTATCAAGAATTTATTATTGATTTAAAACACAACTTTATATTAATCAATGAAGGCTCATTAAGCAAAGCTGATGATGTCATTTCAATGTTAAAGTCGTTTGTTGATATTGAGCTTGAAGTAATAAACCCCAATTTTGATGTTATAACAAAACTTACAGAATGGGCTAATAATAACGATGCCCAAGAACCCTTCGATATTGAAGATTTTATATCCTTAACTGATATAGGAACAGGAGGTATAACAGAATATAAAAAGCATAGTTTAAACGACTATTCAAAGGAAATAAAGTCTAATATAGATGCAGGTAAAGTTGTTAACTCGTTAAGGTTGAATTGGCATGAAAGAATAGCCTTTACTCTTAATGAAAAGTTTATAATTAAACAGATAAAAACATTAGATTCTTTTGAAGAAAATGTCGATGAAACAGTTGGTATGGATGATGATGAATATACCTACTTCAATACAACAATATCAATTTTTGTTGCCGATATATGTGAGTTAATAGAGGATCTTATAAAAATAAAGTAATTCTATGAAAAATCTTCAAAATATAATAAAGCAAATATTTGAATGTCATCAATCTTATCAAGAATTCTTTGATGATTTTGATGATATATCTTTAAAGTTTTCACGTGCAGAAGAAAGAATATTAGAATGCCTATCTATGACACCAGAAGGAAAATGGAATGACCAGATGGCTTTAAAGGCAATTAATATTATAAAAAAACATAAAGATGATCTTTTAGAAATGGAATTCGATATAGACTTTATAGATTTTGAAGCTATCGATAAGGAAAAAAATAAACCTACAGCAATACTAAAAGATGGAAAAATAGAAATATTAGAAGTAACAAAGGATATAGAAAATAATACTTATTACAATCTATACCTCAATAATAAGTCGTCAAAAATAAACTATAGTACAGTTTATTCAATTATTATGCTTTTTTCTGAGAACCTCATTAATATTTGCCCGAATCTAAATAAAAGTATTAATACCTTTTTAAATAACATTGACTACAACAATAATAAATCAATAGATAAAAAAATTGATAACAAAAATTACAGTGTAGAACTTTTAGACTTTCAAGAGGTAGGAACCCTATTTGGACTACTCAACAAAAGAGTTATTATTGCAGATGAAATGGGGCTTGGGAAAACAATACAGTCTTTATCCATTATTTCAAAACAAAGGAACTTTCCATTATTTATAGTATGTCCCAAATCACTGAAGTATAAATGGGAAAAAGAGGCTTTAAAAATAAATGATGTATCTATAGAAGTATACTCTAAGAAGACTGATATTAAAAACATATCGAGTGACATATATATATTTACATATAATGATATACCAAAAGTTATAGACATCCTAGAAAAACATAAAAATATTAAATCACTAATTTTTGACGAATCACATTACCTTAAAGATAAAAAAACAGTTAGAGCAAAATCTTGCAAAAAATTATCAACAAATAAAGAATTTATAATAGAACTTTCAGGCTCTCCAGTATTAAATAAAACAAGTGAGTTATTAAACCAAATAGAAATAATTGGAAGAACCAATATTTTTGGTAGTAATATAGATTTTTTAAACAACTACTGTAAGCGTGAAAAGATTTATAAAAGGGAAGACTTTGAGGCATTTAATCACAAAGAAGAAGAAGAAAACCTTATTCATCTATCAAAAACCATGAAAGAGAATTTTTATATAAGAAGAAAAAAGTCTGAAACACTAAAAAGTTTACCAGACAAAAGAAGAGACTTCTTGTATGTAGATATTGATAACAAGTCTGAATATAAAAAAACAATAGATCTTTATAAAAATGAAAAAAATCAAAAAATCAAAAAACAACTTTTAAGCAAGTTAAAAGAAGTAGCCGCAGCTGGAAAGTTTGAAGCAATTAAGGAACAGATTAATGATTTTATAGATAATGATGAAAAAATAATAGTATTTGCATATCACAGAAAAATGCAAAACAAACTTTTAAAAGAATACCCTGAGGCTTTAAAAATAACAGCTGATCAGAACGAAAAAGAAAGGTTTGAAAGCCAAGAAGAGTTTTTAAATAATCCATACAAAAAAATAATCATTTGTTCTATTCGTGCAGGATACTATGGACTCGATCTTTACTCTTCATCTCAAATAATATTCACAGAGATGGATTGGACACCAGAAATAAACAAACAGTGCGAAGATAGGGCGCACCGAATAGGCTTACAGCATCCTGTTAATGTTTGGTATATTATAGCAAAAAATACAATTGAAGAAAAAATTGTAAAAATAAATAAAGAAAAAATAGATGTCATTAATAAAGTCAATCAAGAATTTGATGACTTTATAATAGAAAGATATGAAGATGACATAAAAAACAAATTACTTGAATCACTATAATTATTAGGGATGTCTCTTTTTACCTCTACCCGATATTTTTTTTAATACACTATCAGTAGGTGAAAAGCCAAGAACATCCCTTTCATCAGCGATTAACTCATAAACACTTTCGTTTTTAAATTTTTTATCAAACTCTATTTCTAAAGAATTTTCACCATCGATATTAGTATAAGCATCTATAATTTTATCTACAGAATCTGACAGAGATCTTCTTAAAACCATTGCTCTCCCAAATCTATTTGTATCATCAAACTCTACACTTTCACTGAGAACCCTATCATATAATGCATCAAATGCTCCTGATTTTATTAGTCTATTCAAATCATCCCTAAATAATTCTATTTCTTTATTAGATGCCATCATAGGAGAACCATTACTTACATAATATGGTAATACTCTATCAACATAGTCAACTATACCCCTAAACTCACCATTGCTAAGCTCTTTTTTTACAGCCAAGAAGTTATCTTCTTTTTCAAAAACACTCATTATAGATAGATTTATTACCCTAACCTTTTTACCCTTACTATATTTATCTTCTGTTTTAACATCTTTATCTATAGAGTTTATTGATGGCCTAACAAACAAGTATCCCATTTTTTCGTACTCTTCAACAATAGATTTTCTATTCTTTTCATTACCATCATCGTAAACAGAAATAAACTCAGAAGGATACCTTATTTTTAAAAACATCTCCTTTAAGCTTATCATTGCATATGAAGCAGAATGATTTTTACTAAAATTAAATTGATTCATTTTGTCTTGTAAAGAGTCAAAAATATCTTTTATAACATCAAAAGAATAACCATTTTTCTCCGCCCTTTCAAAAAATATTTTTCTAAAATCCTTCAACAACTCTTCATTTTTACTTTTTGTTATACATTTTCTAAACTTATTAGCTTCGTTATTATTAAAAGAACCTATCTTTTTTGCAATTTCCATGATTTGTTCTTCATATATAATAGAGCCATATGTTTCTTTAAGTATTGGTTTTAAATCATCGTGTATATAAGAAATACTATTAGGATTACTCTTACCTTCTACAAATTTTGTAAATTCAACTGGCTTTTCCTTCATATTTTCATGAATACCCATTCTTATCAAACCCAATATAACCATTAGATCACTAAATGATTCAGGCTTAACCTCTTTACATATATATTTACCAATATCTCCACCTATTTGGTTAACCCCAGAAGTCATCCCAGCGGATATATACTTATATATCTGCCCCGTATTTTTTTCATCAGATATAAATTCATCTATACTATCATAATCACCAACAAAACCAGACTCAGACCAATCAATCTTAGACTCAGTTTTATTTATCCTGTTCAGCATTTTACTTGAAAGTATATCTATTTTTAGAAACCCTAAATATTCGCAATGTTCCGATGTCACCTCCGCTACACCGCCAACAACTGGTATTTTACTTTTTATTTTTTCTTTTGAAACTATTGAAGAGCTTGGACTATTTGATCTATTTTTAAAAACACCTTCAATTTTGATAGCTTTATCTATTATTTTTTTAAAACTCTCGTTAGTTTCGTACTCTTTTTTCCAGTCCCTGTTATTTTCTATAAGGTACGATGCCGTATTATTCTTATTGCCATAAAGTTTTTTTGAAAGCTCTTTAACCTTGTCCATAACAGAATCAAGATCTTCACCACTCATAACAACCCTAAATTTCGAAGAACTTAACTTTGATTTTTCTGCATCAACAATTAACGAAACAGCCTCAGTTACTTTTTTAACCGAAGAAAAAACTGATATTTGAGCCATATTATCTCCGTATTCATCAGATAAATATTTAAGCATCTCATCCTTATTAGAAACATCCATATCAATATCTGGATATTCCTCAATCCCTTTAAATATAAATCGTTCGAAAGATAAGTCATTTTCTACTGGATCAACCGTAGAAAGACCCATTAAGTGAAGAACATAACTACCTACAGCAGACCCCCTTATTGCATTCTTTATATTTTTCTCTTTAGCCTTCTTAGACAACTGGTCAAAGAACATAAAATATTGTTCAAAAACTGGATCTAATGATTCTATTGTTTCAAGTTCTTTTTTTATTCTATCTTCATATTTTTTTATTTTAGTTCTTTCAACTCTAGATCTTTTTTCTAACCAAAGCTCTCTAACCCTTTCTCTTAAACCACCTCTTTTTGAAATTTCTAAAAAATCTATATCACTACTTATAGAATAAGAATTAAAGCTATCAGAAAAACTTTCATCCGTAATAGTATTTGAACCAACTTTTGAAAGAAATTCATTATTAAGTGCATTTCCCCCATTAAAGAAATCATCTATATTTTGAGCATCCTTCCCTCTAAAATAACCTGCCTTTTTATAAATAGAAAAGAAAGGAATAAAATCTCCACTATCTTTATAAAAGCTTTGAAGACTATATATTTTTGGTATTTTAAATCTATCTGAAACCTTATCAACAATACTTTGATAAACTGAAGAGGAAGTCACATTATAAGATAATGCGGAATCAACTGATTTTATATATGGTATCATTTCCTTATAAAGAGAATTATTTTTTTCTGTTGATGTAATATCAAGTAACGAACCTTTATACCCATCAATTAAGTATATGTTTTTACCAGATTCATTTATAAATGACTTAATTAATTCTTTATCTAGTTTTCTTTTTTTTCCAACCTCAAAACCACCTAAAGAAGAAACCAAATTTGATAAACCTTCATAACCCTCTTTATTTTTTGCAAAAAATATTAATGATCCACCTTGCTCTATATTTATCTTTACTCCATATATTGGCTTTATATTGTTTTTTTCACATTCTTGAAAAAAATAAGGTGCTGAGGCCATTGTTGAATCCTCAACAATAAAACACTCTTTATAATTATTCTCTTTACTGTTATTAATTATATCGTCAACTCTAATTATTGAAGACCCTATGGAGTGATCTGTTAGGTTTATTATATTTCTCATTTAAATTTTTCTCTTTTATTTTTGTTTATTATAACACATTTAATCCTATTTAATCTCTTTTGATAAGCTTTTTTCAGCTTGACTATTAATCCACCCAATAGAGTAAACAAACAATAAAAAAGAAACCAAATACTGCAAAAACCTAAAGTCCAAAAAATCTTTTAAAAAGAAAATACCCACCATCAACAAAACTAAAAATAAAGTGTTAAAAACCATAATTAATATATTTTTTATTACATAGCTATAAGAAAAATATATAGCCATTGTTATTTTTATTTTTTTTACATTCGTATAAAAAAACATCAGGTAAAATGTTAATGAGCATATATACATAATAATTAATGAAACAGAAGCATAAAAAATAACCATAGAGCGACCCCAGAAACCAATCTCTTTAAACCAATTTACAATAAAGCTATAATCTATTGGGAGTTCAAATTCTACAAAATTATAAAAAAAGCTTAAAAGAAACCAAAAGATTAAAAAAAACATTGAAAAAAACATTAAAATGATAAAATAAAATTTTGGGTTAAAAACTATTAATAATCCCTTCTTATAACTGTTTTTTTCTTTAAAATAGGGATATGAAAAAAATAAATAAAAAAGACCCATATAGGCTACAGGAACTAAGTAAAGGGATATAGAAAGATTTCCTGTATATGAAACCGCATTTCTTATATTTTCAGCATTATCATTCAACACCAAATTAACATCACTGTTACCTGTAGCATAAAAAACAAACATGAAAAGTGATAATACAAATAAAGAATATAAAGGGTTATTAAACAAAACACACTTTATGTTTTTATATAGGTTTAAAATATTTTTAATATTATTAAATACACCAACTCTTCTTGTGCGATATATTGTAGCCCTTGATAATTTCTTTTTCATATAATTCCTTATATTTTAATTTTACTTGCTTTATTGTCTTAAAATTATATAATAACTTAAAATAATTTAAAGGAAAATAAAATGCAAATATATACACACGATGGAACATTCCACAGTGATGAGGTTTTTGCAATAGCTTTATTAAAAAAATTTATTAATGGAAATGTTGAAATAACAAGAACAAGAGATGAATTTATTTTAAAAAATGCCAAAAAAGACAAAAACTCTTTCGTAATAGATGTGGGAGGCGAGTACAAAGAAAAGTATAAAAACTTTGATCACCACCAAAGGTCATTTAACAGAACATGGGAAAACGATAATGATATACTTTTATCATCTTGTGGTCTTGTTTGGAAATATTTAAGAAAAAAAGGATATACCAAAAAAATAGACCCAGAAGTATTAGAAGTTATCGAAAATGATCTTATAAAAAAAATCGATATGCATGATAACGGTATAAGAAAATGGCCTCTTTCTTCTATGGTATCACTATGTAATCGAGAAGAAAGCTCTATAGAAGATTTCGAAAAAGCTGTCCAAGTTGCTGAAATATACCTTGATAATATTTTTTATCAAGAAAAGAAAAATCATGAAAAATACTTTGACTTTCTAAATGATTTAGAAAAATATGATGAGAGCAGTCGATTCTTTATAAGCAGTCATACGATAAAGGACGGACGAGTTCTAAACAAAATATCAAGAGATACGAATGCACTATTTTTAATATATCCACAATTTGATGACAATGACATTGAAAGCTGGATGATAAAGTCTGTTAATAGGTATCAAGATAATGGTGAGCTTGAAAACGCAAAACCTCCAGAAGAATGGTTTGGTTTAACAGGAAAAGAGCTTTTTAGAAGAAGCAATATGAAAGGATTATTATTTGTTCATAAAACGGGTTTTCTTATGGGTGTTAAAACAAAAAATCAAGCAATAAAAATATGTGACTACCTAGTAAAAATAAACACTGAATCCAATCCACAAATATAAAAAAAGAGGCTTTCGCCTCTTTTTAATTAGCCTCTTCCAGCTCTTCAACTTTTTCTTCTTCAACTTCACTACCTCTATCGACAATTGACACAGAAATTATTGAATCACCATCAGAAACTTTTACTAATTTCACTCCTGATGTAAACCTGTTCGTTTTATTTATATTAGATAAATCTATTCTGTTAGAATAACCCGAAGAGTTAGTTACAACAACATCTTTATCTAAATCGTCTGTGTATTCTATTTTAAATAGATCACCAGTTCTTTCATTAGCTTTCATAACAGATAATCCCTTACCACCACGTGACTGTGTTCTATACTGAGATACATCTGTAACTTTTATCATACCTTTTTCTGTTACAGAAACCAATTGACCATCCGCACCCTCTGGTATTACAGCAACATCAGCTATAACTGAATTACCCAGATCCATACCTTTAACTCCAGATGCAGTACGACCTAATGTTCTTATTGTATCTTCAGATATAACAAATCTTATGACTTTATTATCCTTAGAACCCAAAACAAGCTGTTCACCATTTTTTGCTATTTTTGCAAACTTAATATCATCTTTATCTCTTATTGTTAAACCCTTCAAACCTGTTTTTCTAAAAGAGTTTTTATAATCAGCAAGTCTTGTTTTTTTAACAATTCCATTTTTAGTTACAAAAATTAAATTTTCATCTTCGTTTTCAAAATTAACAGAAAGCATTATCCTAATTTCTTCCCCCCCTGGAACCTCTAATATGTTATTAATATGCCTTCCTCTCTCTACGTCATTTATTTCATATGCATAAAGTGAATAAACCTGCCCTTTATTAGAAACAAACATAATAATATCATGCGAGTGACACAATATACTATTTTGTAATGAATCACCTTTTGATAATTTCATATAAGATCGACCTCTTGTTCCTCTATTTTGAGACTGAACATCCTCTCTTGGCATCCTTCTTATAAACCCATCTCTACTAAAAAACACAACCGACTCTTCAGATTTTGTTAATGCAGCAAGATCAGTATCCAGTTTTGCATAAACATACTCTGTTTGCCTATCAGAGTAAACATTAACCCCCTTAGCATTTCTTGTATTACTAAAAAGCTCTATTTGCTCTAATGTTTCATTTCTAATAACACCCCTTAATTCTTCCTTAGATCCTAATATTAAATTAAACCTCTCTATTCTTTTATTTATCTCTTCAAACTCATTTTCTAAATCACTTACCTCTGAACTATTTAAACTTCTAAGTTGCATTCTAAGTATTGATTCCGCTTGAGTTTCATCAACATTAAGAAAGTCCATAAGTGCTTGTTTTGCAGAAGCATTTGATTTGGAGTTCTTAATTAATTCTATAACCGTATCAAGCTTACTTAATGCTTTTATCAAACCCTTTAATATATGCTGTCTTGCTTTTGATTTTTTTAATAAAAATTCAGTTCTTCTTGTTACAACACTTTCTCTGTGATGTATAAAACTTTTTAATAAATCAAGTATGCCAAGCACAACAGGTCTATTGTTGACCAAAACAGTATTGTTATAATTAACATGAACTTCTAATCTTGACATCTTAGCCAGTTTATTAAAAACAGATTCTGGATCAGATCCCTTCTTTAAAACAATTTCTATGTAAACACCCTCTCTTGAAGAGTAGTCCTGAACTGATTTTATACCTTCTACATCAATAAACCCATCCCTATTTTTATCAGGAGAACCAAGGGCACTTATTTTCTTTATTAAAGACTCTTTCTCCACTTGGTATGGTATTTCTGTTATTACTATTTTAGGATTACCATAAACATCTTCTTCCTCTTGCCATTTAGCTCTAAGACGCATAGAACCGTAACCATCAAGCCAAGCATTTTTCATCTCTTTCAAATTATGCACAACGCCACCCGTTGGAAAATCGGGAGCAGGTATTAATTTTAAAAGCTCATCAATATGTGTCTCATCAACATCTAGATTATTATCCAACAAGTACATAACCGCATTTAAAACTTCTATAGGATTATGGCAAGGCATAGATGTCGCCATAGCAACAGCAATACCTTCCGAACCATTAATTAATAGGTTTGGAAACCTTAATGGCAACGATTCTGGTATTTTTTCTGTACCATCATAGTTATCCAACATATCAACAGTGTCTTTTTCAATATCTTCAAACATTTTTTCTGAAAAAACAGTCATTCTTGACTCTGTATAACGCATTGCAGCAGGGGAATCACCATCAATTGAGCCAAAGTTTCCTTGACCATCCACCAAAGGTACTCTCATTGAGAATGGTTGAGCCATACGAACCATTGCATTATAAACAGAGCTATCACCATGAGGGTGGTATTTACCGATAACTTCACCGACTATACGGGCTGATTTTTTGTATGGTTTATTATGTTTGTTGTCAAGCAAATTCATAGCCCACAATATTCTCCTATGGACAGGCTTTAAACCGTCTTGTGCCAACGGCAACGCTCTATCAACAACAACAGACATTGCATAGTCAACCCATTTTTTGCCGACTATCTCTTCCATTTTTACATTTTTTACATTTTTGTTTTCTATATCGCTCATTTTTTCCCCTTATTATATGTCTAAATCTGCTTCTTCAGCATGTTCTTCTAAGTATGTCTTTCTAGGCTCTACAATGTCACCCATCAAATCATTTATCATTTTATCAGCAAGCTCTGAATCATCTATTGTAACTCTCTCCAGAAATCTTGTTTCAGGATTCATTGTAGTTTCCCACAGTTCTTCTGGACCCATTTCACCAAGCCCCTTAAATCTAGAAACCTCCACTGAATTAGGTATCCCATTAGGGTACTCTTCTTTTAATTCATTATCATCTAAAAAGTATTTTTTAGAATTTCCTTTCTTAGATTTAGCAACATAAAGTGGAGGTTTTGCCATATAAACATATCCTCTCTCTATTAACTCCCTTAATTTATTATTAAACAATGTTAGGATCAATATCGCTATATGAGCACCATCAACATCAGCATCCATCAAAAGTACAATTTTTTTGTATTTCAGTTTTTCTATATCAAAATTAGCACCAAAGTCGGTTCCTAGTGCGATGACTAAGTTTTTAACCTCTTGAGAATTTAGTATTTTTTTATCATCTGCCTTTTGAGTGTTTAATATCTTACCTTTTAAGGGTAGGATTGCCTGAAAGTTACGATCACGACCCTGTTTTGCAGAACCACCAGCAGAGTCACCCTCTACAATAAATATTTCAGCAAAGTTAGGATCCTTATTTATACAATGTGCGAGTTTTCCAGGAAGTGCTCCCAAGGGGTTAGAATTAAGCTCTTTCCTTGTTTGGGTTTTCATTTTTTCTGATTTTTCTCTAGCAGCTTTAGCAAGTATTGTTTTTTGTACAAACTTTTTAGCAAAATCTGGGTTCTTTTCAAAATAATCAGAGAAGAACTCTTTTAATGTAGAGTAAACATAGCTTTGTGCCTCTGTAGAGGTTAAACTACTTTTTGTTTGACCACCGTATTCTGGGTTTTCCATTCTTAATGATATGATACTTGTACAACCTTCCAAAATATCTTCTATCTCTAATGACTCATGCACTGAAAGTTCTTTTTTAGCATAGTCTGTAACAACCTTCTTAATGGCATTCCTAAATCCCATTAAGTGCCTTCCACCATTTTTTGTTGTAATGTTATTTACAAATGTTTTTATATAATTCTCATAATTTTCTGACTCAACAGCGAAAGCAAACTCCATTGACATAAACTGACCAAAATCATCATTACTTTTTGTTTCATTCTCTAAGAACAGTATATCATCAGATAGAACTTTTTCTGGATTTTTAATTTCTTCCCTAACAATATCAACAATACCATCTTCTGAATAAAAGGTCTGTTTTTCCTCATTAGAACTGAAAACCAATTTTAACTTTCTATTCAATAATGCTGTATATTTTAGTCTATTCTTTATCAAAGAACCATCAAACTCTAAGTTACATTCTTCCAATGCTCCTTTAAAAATTTCAGGATCTGGCTTAAAAACAACCATAGTACCGTTATCTTCGTTACAATTTTCATCAATTGTTAATAAGTCTGTAGTTGATAAACCTCTAGAGAATGATTGTTTGTACTTTTTACCTTCCCTAACAACAATAACATCCAAAAACTCTGATAAAGCATTTGTTACCGATGCACCAACACCGTGTAGTCCACCAGAAGTTTTATAATTAGAGTTATTAAATTTACCGCCACCATGAAGTTTTGTAAAGATTATCTCTATACCACTAATTCCTTCTGTAGGGTGTATATCAACAGGCATTCCTCGACCATTATCTTTTACACTAATTGATTTTTCAGGATAACCATCGGGATTTAAATTTACCTCTATTTCACTGCAATGACCCGCCAAGCTTTCATCAACGGCATTATCAACAATTTCCCACACTAGGTGGTGCATACCAACCTTATCAGTTGAATCTATATACATCGCTGGTCTTTTTCTCACTGGCTCAAGATCTTTTAATACAGATAAATCCTTCGCACTATAGTTATTTTCAGACATTTATTTTCCTCTCTTTTTAAACTTATATAATTATACACTATATATATAAAAAATCCATTATTTAAACAAAAAAAAGACCACAATATGGTCTTTTTAGTAATCAATATTAAGGACTAACGCTTAGTTCGTATTTCATCCGCCAAACCAAGCTCTAAAACTCCTTCTGGAGTAAGAAAGTTATCTCTATCACAAAGTTCATAAAACTTTTCTAATTTAATGCCTTTTGTAGAGTTTTCTTCATAAATTTTATAAAGAGTTTCTTTTGTTTTGCTTATATTCCTAGCATATATCTCCATGTCAGAAGCCTGACCTTGATAACCCCCAAGTGGTTGGTGTATCATA
>MDTC01122360.1_pt1 | contig 14186 bp, 13 predicted proteins | sample 811181 | NCBI WGS metagenome assembly MDTC01 (sample SAMN05326644, study PRJNA326480) | marine metagenome | isolation source: seawater | place: Pacific Ocean: North | collected 2011
ATGAACTGTGTTGCGTTGAACGTCCGATCGACGTAAATTGCATGATGGCAAACGTCATGCAGGCTAATTCCCTCTCCAGCCGCAGCAGGGTTAGCCACCATAACCATGCAATCGTCGTTTGTCTTGAATTCCCTAATCATCTGCTCCCTGGTTCTCTCCTCTTCGGAACCCTCGTCTAAGGCGATGTAACCTTCCTTCCATGATTCTTCTACAGGAACATCTCCTTTGATGAATACAGTGCCTATATCCTCCAATTCATCTGCGATTAGTGAAACATTATCCACGAAGTTTGACCAAATTAGTACTTTCTTTCCTTCGTCGGCCAGCACTCTTGCGCGATTGAGCGCCCACCTTATCTTTGGTCCAAATCCATGATTACCCTGGGCATATTCTTCGATCCTATCGGCCAGCTCAGGATTAACATTTCTCAATGTTGCCAGGAATTTCTCATTGACGAGAGACGGGTTAGAGACGTGCATCACGATATAGATCATTATCCTCTGAAGTCTCAGTAGTTCGCTCATTGCTCTCGCACTACCCCTTGCAGCTAGTTCTGCGGAGTAGTATTCGGTCAGTAGTTCGTATATCTCGTCCTGTTGTTCATCCATTGGCACAGAGATAATTTCTATTACTGGTGGTAGTAAATTCAGATCATCCTTTGTGGTCCTAACGAAGATATCCTGCGAATATCCCTCTATACTATCAGTGGTTATTGTGGGCATATCTTCTGGAATTAGAGCTTGGAATTGATGTACGAGATCCGCTGGACTTCTTGGCATAGGGGTTCCAGAGAGTATAACCCTATGACTAGCATATGTAGAACACCTTTTCACCCCGCTCGTGAAAGCCTTGCCGCCCTTGAAATGATGGCTCTCGTCCATAATAAAGACCACTGTATTGCCATTTTCCTCGCACTTCCTGATATATTCGGAAATAATGCTATGTCTAAACCACAATCTGTTGTAGTTGATTAGAACAGCCATATGTGGGTCATCGGGTAATAGAAGATCTGCCTTCAACTCCCCATCGCTCCCGGTTGCCCTGAGAATCGCTTGTTCATTTACATCTAGACAGGCTTCTAGTTCGTGTTCCCATGCGACATATGCATTCCTAGGACAAACTATTACGAAAATGCACTTTCCCTTTGTGACAAAGGTAGAGTATGCAAGTGCCTCTACAGTCTTTCCAGAACCAGGGACGGAGAAAATAGCGGCATTGTCCCTGGTTGTAGTTCTCACTATATTCCTAAGTTGGAAGTCTGACAGTGACCTTTGATCATCGTTCCAACCAAACTCGGACAGGCCTCTTTTAATATCATCCGGATTGAGCTCTGGAGTTATTCTGGGACTACTAGAAACCAGTGTCCTGGCAAATCCGAAAAGCTCCCTTGCCTCAGTGGAGAATTCGATAGTTTCCGATGCACTTGCAACCCTTAGAAAGCCTATAATCGACTCATAGTGAGTGATGACGACATGGATGGCTACAGAGAGCCCTCCTTGCTCAGTGTCTGTGATATCACCCTCCCATTCCAGGCTCCTAAGGGTGGCGTCTAAATTCATCAGTGTGGGGTTTATTGCAGCATCTGAGTGGAAGGTTATTTCGCCTTCTAATCTATCGAAGTCTATCTGAATCATAGTTACACATCAGAACTTCTGTTTTATTTTCTCCAGCTTTTTGATTGCTCTATCGACCAGTGTTGCCATGCCTGTCTTTTTCTGAACGTCCCATTGACTTAGGATATTGTCTAAGGAAGTGTTAAGCATCTTTAGCTGTCTAACTCCATAGTTTTCCTTGTTCTTTGAGTCCTTCTTTGCCTTTGCCTCCTGGGTCTTTATGATAGCAACCTCAACTAGATCCTCCGTGGTCTTTATTTCATATTGGCCCGGTTCGCTAATTCCTGAATCATCAGTTTGGTCATCGTGGGTTATTGTCTGTAATAGAGGGTCTAAATCTTCAGATTGGACTTCTTCTTGGTGAGAAGGGACATCGCTAGGCATTTCCAATTGGTGCAAAGTATTCGCGAACATTCCTATGGCAAGGTGAGCGCTTGTCCCTTTCCCCGATAGGGATTCGGGCTTCGACATAACCTGGAAAGAGAGTTGCTTTAATTTCTCTCTATCATCCGGAGTCTTGATGTTCTTATTTTTACCAATTAGATTAGAATCCAAGGTAGAAATCGCTTGTGTGACTTTGTATTCGGTTCTAAGATCCTGCCAACATTCTGGCCTTTCGATATACTCCAAGAACTCATCTGCGAGAGTTATCCTCCTGATGCTTTCCTTCACATCTGCTGCGGTCCTGTTGGTTCTATCTGCGATTGACTCTGGAGATTCTGACATCGCGTCTTCTATGTCCTGTAGTCCCTGTTGAACCCAATCGAAATACACGTCCTGCAGACCCTCTTGCTGAAATTCGCTCTCCAGTTTCCTTTCGTCTGCTTTCGAACCCTCTGTGGGCAGTATTGCCACGTATGCGTGACCCAAGTGTTCATACTTCCCTTGGTCAGTTACGAATAACTCACGGTAGACGCAAAGCCTCTGGTTTCCATTCAGGACCTTTCCTGAAGGAGTACAAACCAGAGGCTCATTCATCAATTGAAGCTCCCCTCTTTTGAAGTAATTCAGGGCGTCTTTCCTATCTGGATTCTTTGTCAGGAAGTCATTGATCAAGCGAAGAGTAGTATGGGCCTCTTCATCAATATCAATCCAGTAGTCCTTTGGAAGATCGTTTTCGTATATGTGCTGTCCAAGCCAGGGTTTTACTCTCACGTTCCAGAGATTATTCCTAGGAGCCGAAATAGAAACTCTGAATACATCAAGGTCTACAAGTACTCCTTTCCACTTTCTTTGGTATGTGTTTACTGGCTCAAGGTTTGAAATTGTAGCCTTGAAGGCTGCAGAACCCTGTCCCAGCATATCATCTGGTATCGTTACCATAGCCTATTGAGAAACACCAATGCATATAAACATCCGGAAATTTTAATTTTCTCCAGTAAAACACTACTAATTTTCTTCAAAATCACTCAGAGTTCTGACTCTCCCCGCTCTTGAATCTTGGAGATTTCTTGTGCCCTCGATGAAATCAAGCTCCCTAAGAGTCCACTTCTTTTGAGCGGGAGGAAGGAATCCACTTTCACATCCTTTTCTAATGAGTTTGTTGAGATTCGTATTGCTTATATTTGCCCGAACTACATCAAAAGGGAGCTCTGCGTCAATTCTGAAATCATCGTCCACATAGTCAGTGGCAAAATCTGAATCATCTGGCCAAAACGCCCGAGTATCCTCGTTCAAATCGCAACCCCAGCCTCTCCTTCCTAACGCAAGAGCGGCTTTGGAGGTTGAGAATGTGCCCGAGAAGGGGTCGGCCACGAGGTCTCCTACATCGGTAGTTGAACTTATCACCCTCTGGAGAAGAGTCTGGGGTATCTGATTCGCATAGTCCGACTTCTCACTATTCACGTTCTTGGTTAGATTAATCTCCCACCAATCGTACAATGAGCATCCATTCTTGCCATCCTCAATCAGCTTTGCCACTCGCTTATCCCACGGGTTTCGATACGGCCTGACAATCCTGTTTGGATAGAACTTCGGAGGCTCACCTTCGTCCTTTACGAGCCATAGGATGGTCCTACTGGCTCTTGTCCAAGTCCTGTTCGACATGCCGATGTTGCTGGGATAAACCCAGGTTATCCACTGCCTGAACTTCCAGCCGGTCTCCGAGGTTAGTATTGGCCACATTTCAGCTATCGCCTCTGGATAGTGTATCATGAAAAAGTGAGCCGAGTCTGCCGCCACCTCGTACGATGACTGCATGACTCGGCGAATCATCTCGTGGTAGTCGGGCTTCTTTAGTCGGTCACTCACGTTGCCATACTTGTGCCCGATGTTGTATGGGGGATCAGTGAGGAAGAGAGTTGGCGAGCCGCATAAGCCCATCCTTTCCAGCATCACCTCCGAGGAGTCGCCGGTATGGCAATAATCAGATTGGGACCAAAGTTGCATCAGACTACCTATCAATGCTGGTGATCCCCGGGGTACATAGTATTGATCATCAGAATTCAAACTTGCAAAGACCAGACCACCTACAAGACCGAGGTTCCCTTATTCAACGGTCAGAGTCAAAGGTGATGACCTATGGAGGAAAAAATCATGTCCGGTTCTGACCAGCGTGGTCTTGGAAAGGATAAGGTAGAAGTCAGTGGTTTCTCAACAAACGCTCTAGATCATGCCTTCAGGGAGCTGAGGGGGGGAGAAAATGTGGTCGACTTCGACGAGAAAGAGTTCTCACTTGAGCTCGTATCGCACATGAATGACAGGATGGGAGAGCCATTCAACTTCCCTTACTCCAAACTTCTCAACAGCCAACCAAGGTTCAATATCAAGAAATTCAAGGGCATGAATACGGAAGAGTACCTGAAGATTTGCTCACAATACATCGTGACCTACAGAGACAAGAGAGGAGAGCTGTGCATTCGACCGAGGACGGTCTACGATGAGTCTGTCTTTGACGAGCCTCAATCGGAAGGAGTCGCTTCCCCCAGAGAAAGGGACGAAGAGGGACTGCTCACCAGATGGATAATCGGACCGATAGCCAGAGTTGTTTCCAAGCGGATAAGGGAGCTCAGCCGTGACAACAAAAGGATGAGTAAGGACATAGAGTCATTGAATTCGAAAGTCTCCTCTCTGGAAGGGCGACTTGAGAAAGAGACAGAGAGGAAGGAGTACTGGAAAGAAAACTACAGCGAGGAGAGGAAGGGGCGTAGAGAAGGAGTCAAAGGATACTACCGAAATATAGTAGATGACCTGGAGAGGGAAAAATCCGAGCTTTCCAAGGAGGTTCAGAGACTCAAGACTGAGGCTGGCGGAACAATAGACGAGGGTGATGATGAGGAAAAACTCAGCAGCGTAATTGAGGTTCTCGAGCTGGCGAGAGCCGAGATGAGCAACCTCCTGTTCTGGGACTCAGCCTTCAAATCAGCTAAGCAGAGCCCGTACAAGCAACCTGAGAAGGTCCTGGCTGTCTTCAGGAAAATGGATTCGGTCGCCGGTCGGTGGCTGGCGCGCGAGGATGGGACCGGATCTTACATTGACGAGTTGAGAGACGATCCAGACGAGCCGACCATAATGGTCGCTGAGAACGAGAGTTCCACATCTCTGGGCAAGCACGACCGTGTTTTCTCGACCACAATCGGGAGGATGAAGAGGGAAGCACAGATGGTAGCCCACGTCAAACTGGGAATGGGGCCTCGCAGGGGAGGTGCCGGTACCAGGCTCAGAATCCATTTCTTACCGGACAGGGGTGCTGGCAAGATTCTGATAGGCTACTGCGGGGAGCACCTGCCGACATGATGCGCCCCCAGCCCCAATCGGGGGTTTAAGTAGTCTGCAGAACGATAAATCCACGTGTTGAGCGCTACGCAAATTCAAGAGAAGCCCAAATCATTCGAACTGGACCAGAGCATCCGAGAGCTCGACCTGAGGAGGATAATGTGGAAGATGGCCGACTCGGAAGAGGGAGGGGGATACGCCAAGGAGACGCTTGAGGAGGCTGAGACGGGCTATCGTCGATTCCTACAGCTACACCTCCTCTTCCCAGGAATGGAAATAGTCCCCACTAAGATGATCGACAGGGTATGGCACCAGCACATCCTGGACACGAAGGCATACTCAAGGGACTGCCAGGAGATTTTCGGTAGTTTCCTGCACCACTACCCCTACTTCGGAATGAACGGGGATGAGGATCAAGAGAACCTGCAGAGATGTTTCGAGAAGACCCAGGAGGCCTGGGTCGGCGTCTTCGGTGAGCCGATGTTCGAGCGGGAAGCTGTTCGATGCGGCGGGCATGCCTGCCACGCCCCTTCCAGCTGTGCATGCAGGAGCCCGGGAGCCTGCAAGTAGCCCTATACCGACCTGTCCAGATGCCTGTCGAAGCGCGATCCGTCTTCGAGGTCGATGGGTTCCGAACCCGCCCTGAATGCCGTCGCTCTGCCTGTAAGGGTGCCTTCTGAGCCGTCCCAATGGACGAACGATCCCTCCCACATCCCCAGAACTGGGACCTCGCTCTGTCGGTGGAACTCGGCTATCCTCTGTGCCCGGGACTCCCCGAAGTGTTGCATCATGTCCTCACCGTCCATGAACAGAATCTTCCCCGGGTGGTAGTGGGGGTTGATCTGGAAGGGGACAACTCCCATCGAGTCGAAGGACGGGGGCAGGACGATGGGCATGTCGTTGGTGGTCATCATTGTCGGTGAGGCGACGTTTGCCCCGGCGCTGACGCCAAGGTAGGACGCGCCCCTGAGAACCATGTCCCTGATGGGGCAGACCAAGCCCCTCTCATGCAGCTCCTTGACGAGAAGGAACGAGTTGCCCCCGCCAACGTATATCGAGTCGAAGTCCGACAGTGCGCCTGCTGTATCCTGGAAGGTGTGCAGACCCACCAGTTCGACTTCGCGGGACCCCAGGAACTGCTGCATCCTGGCAGTGTATCCCTCGTGGTCATGAGAGGCATAGGGCACGAAGAGGACCCTCTCGCTTCCCGAGAAGTGATCAGCGACCAATTCGGAGTAAGTGGCCCTGCGCTCTTCGGTTGAGATGCCACCACTCCCCAGAAGTACCGAAACCCTCTCACCTAGCACGAGCCTGAGACATAGGCATCCGAAATCAAATCATCCCCGCGAGGAATCCCGATTTCCGGGAAGGTTTAATCTCCTCCTGCCCTCTGCCATTCAACCCCATGACCTCACAGAGTGTAGTATCGAATGCGGATGGAGTTGCACTCGCATCTGACAGCGCTGTGACATTGGGAGGGAGGCGGACTTTCGATTCTGCGAATAAGATCTACCCGTTGGGAGGAAATCACAAAGTAGCCGTGATGATTTCCGATTCCGCAAGATACGCTCCAGGCGGGGTGTCCTGGTCAAAATTCTTCCATCAGTTCGCTAGCTCTCTATCCTCCCCGTGTGAGACTATGCAAGAGTACGCAGACAAAATGATCAGGTGGGCCAACGACGGGAACATGTTCGATGAAAGGCAGAATGACATAGCGATACAAAATTGTCTGACAGATTGGTTTGACTGGCAGTTCGCTGAACAGAAGATGTCACTAGAAATTGGCGAAATGGCTACAAGAATCTTCATGGAACCCGCTGAGGATGCAGTAAGTGATGTGATATCGGAAGCTGATATAGAAAATGATGAGGAGTATGGTGAGTACGAAGATTGGGCAGAAACGTACACGAATACAATTGGTGACCTTAGAAGACTGGGCAGATCATCACTTGTCGCTGCTATCGGTCAATTGCATAGTAATTTCGAGTCCCAAAGAAAGAATTGGGGCCTGGGATATGTTGAGGGCGGCAAGGAGATACCCCCCGACCATGGCTGGATAATTCGAGAGAAAGCCGTTTTCGAAAAAACAAGAGCGAATTGCGAAGAAGTTGCGGACAGGATAGCCGAGCACCTTGGTCTTGAAGACAGGGATAAAGAGAACTTGACGGTAGTCTTCCAGAACTTTCTCACTCGTTTCCCCTATGTATGGAAGTGGAAGAATTTCCCTCCAAACGATACTGGATCACGATTAAGGGGATATGGGGTTGCAAAGGTAATCCTGTCAGGATACGGGACAGCAGACGAAACTCCAGTGATTGTTGAGTGCATGTGCGGCCCGTGGATAGATCCCGATCATGATATGTTTGTACAGGACTGTATCTTGAAAATAAGGCCCCAGCAGCACGTATTTGATAATGGCTGGGCAAACGGTGATTTCTCCAAGGATGGAATCCACGAAATAGATGCTAGTGCGATAGTCAGGGGCTACGCGTTTAAGTCCGAGATGGATAACATCCTGACGGGAATCCATCCGTTTGTAATGAGTGATTTGATGAGCAGAAGAAGTAGCGAGTATGGGACGGGAGAAGTAGCCAATGACATCACTAAGGAAATCATTGGAGTCGTCTTTGCGTCTCTTGAAGAGATCAAGGGGATAGGTGACAAAAGGGTGACTGAGATTATGTCGGAAATAGATTCGAGACTGAGGGGCGAATCAACTGTGGAGAAAACACTTGATGAAGCCATTCAGGGCAGACTCCAAACTAGAAGGCATCGTTTCAGAGGAGTTTTGCAATCTCTGCCAGTTCCCGATCTAGCAGACTTCGCAAGGGAGCTGGTAAACATAGAGAAGAGGATTTGCTATTGGTTGGAACCAGTTAGGTCCGTAGGCGGGGAAGTTTCGGTTATCACCATCACCAAAGAGGAAGGCGTCAAAATCATCGAGTAAAATGATTGACTGAGTCGAGATTAGAATGCTGGGACTTAATATACCCTGAAAGACATATTTCTCACGTATTGAGGGAAACCACATGTCGCTATGTATCAGCTGCGGAGAGTCTACGAGGACCAATCGAGATCTAACAGGGGAGTTGATCAACTACGTCCCAGCCAGGGAGGGTTTCTGCGACTACTGCAAAATAATGATCCCCTGCATAACGGGCCATGAAGCAGACCAGATATCGGGCTCAAAGAAGATACAAGAAGTCAGGGGCCTATTGGGGCACCCCAACACAAAGCCCAGGCAGATATGGAACAGGATAAGGGACTGTAGTACTACGGCCAGGGATTGGTTCCCATTCACTTCTAATCAAGATCATAGGTGGGCGATCACTGAACGCCCCCCAGAATGGGAACTGCTGGAGGAAGACCTCGCAGTTCTGTCAAAGCCAGATAGCCGGAGTGGAGACCTGGAACAGATGAGGCGATTGCAGAGAGGGGGCACCCTTCCAGATGGCAGCTACTTATCCTGGATCGAAGGAGAGTTCTACCTGGACGGAATCTCCGTGAAAATACCGTATCTGGGTCTCTCGAAGATCCTAAAGAAGAACAGGGGTATTGAGGGGATAAACTGGAAGTCGCTGCTTCTATCGATTAGCGTCGCAGTGACTAGGTACAACGAACAATCCTACGGCAGATCCTCAGGAAGATTCGCTGTGACCCACCCGGCTCACCTTCTCCTTTTCGAGCCTAGGCCGAATAGTCCATGGGCGCAAATGATGAGAAGGAGGGATCGAGGTCGCGGGAGAGGGGGCATCGTGAACGTCCCATTAGAAGAGGTGGAAGCGACAAAATGGATGAGGCTATGGAGGAGTTGGCTCGAAGGCAACAGTAGCATGGCCACTCAATCGGCAGAACGGAGCGTGTCCGTCCCTGTTTCACTTTTCATCAGCGACGCAGGGAGGCTGCAGCTTAGAGTCAGGAGAGATCACGGATGGAGGAAGCTGGAAGTAGGAAGTCACCCCGAGACATGGTCCAATATCGTGACATGGGCGCTCTCCCCCCCTGGCCATGACTACAGAGAGAGGTTCCAATGCATTCAGCAGAGCCTGTTCGCGGATCCGGATTCACCCGTAATCCCCGAGGAGGACAGGAAGGGGATTTGCCTGCTCAGAAACGTGGTACAATCTAACGATAGGGCGGAGTCGAACGTCTCCTTGAAGTCATTCAGGATTACAGGAGAGTCAGGTCTGAGGTATCTGGTAAGACCTGGCACCGGGGCTCATGGGACCAGATTCACTGTCTGGGGCTATGGGAGCCGCGGGGTGAACCCCCAAAGGTATGGAGACCCAGAAGAGCTAATGTTCAGAGGAGGCCATCATGATCCTCCAATTTGCATTGTTGAGACTCCGGACTTGAGGCGCTTGGTGATCGGTGATGCAGTGGCCAGCGTAGTGATGGCACTTCTAGATGATGTCAACTCAAGCAAATCGATTGACACCCTCCGAAATCATATTTCGTCGAATAGAAGAATTAGGGAGGAGCTCGATAATCCGGACATAGGTCATCTTAATGAGGCGAGGTTGTACGAAAACAGGCTCAGGCTGAATCGAGTAGCTGACAGAGTAAGAAGGTTCACGGAGTCTTTTCCAACGCTCTGGGGGGTCCTGCTGAGGCTCCCTCTCGGGGAGAGGATGACTTTCAGGGCCATGAGACAAGGCGGTGGCCGCCCCAACATCCAGTTCGATGATTGCGAAACCCAATTCTCATCCAGAAGCCTGTTGGAGAGGAGAGCGATATATATGATGCTGGAATCTTCGGGGTGGACTAGGGACAGGGAAGAAGAAAGAGTTAGGGGCGAACAGAGGATATACATCCGAACAGGAACCGGCGAAAGGGAGCTGGGCGACTCTGTCCGAGAGATTAGCCAGATACTCGAGCCTGAGCTTCGGATAAATGGTAGGATCCATATGATTCAGAGGCAGCTATGGACCTATTTCGAGAGGGTAAATCCAGGTCCTTCTGCACTGCTACCGGGCTCTGACCAAAACATCGAGTGAGTTCAGTCGAACAAGGAGGGGCAAACCCTCTCCATGAAGTATGCCATACCGCTTATTGGGAGCCTCTGGTATAGCTCCCTCGCCGACTCAAGGGGGACTCCGAGCTTTGCCATTGACCTGATTATAGTCTCGAATACTGCTCTGGACGAGGGCGTGTTGCACATGGGGCCAGTGAGCCACTCGTCTCCAGGGTAGAGAGGCTCGCCCGAGGACTTCAGATCCTCTACTGCACTCTCAATAATGGCATTAACGAATTCCATGTCAAGCTGCTCAGAGAGAAAGTTCCTGATCCGGTCTAGCTCCTGCATGAGCTCTCGGGCCCTCCTCTCGGAGGGATTCTGGGAGGGTAGGTTGGTTCTTCGATACCTGTTCAAAATCCTGATTGCGAGTGCCAAGTCCACGTATCTGAGCTTCCAGTCCCTGGCCACCTGAGGGGCGGTGTTTGACTGGCCCTCGCACCCCCTGATGTGCAATGCGGCGGCGGCGAAAGCCCTTGCTCTGTATTCCCTGGATTCATCGGCCCCCATTCCCTCAGAACCTCTCATCCTCCTCCTTATTCTGCCAAGTCGTGCGACACTGTCGACTTCTACGAGGAGATGGGCAGCATCGACAGAAGCGGGGCTTGTGCCGCACTCCCTGACCAACTCTCCGATTGCGATGTCTATGAACAGAGGCCTGTTCGAGGAAGCAAGAGAATGTGTGTTTCGAATACGCCCCCCGTCTCCAGATTCATCGATTCTGGTCCCAAGGGAGTTCCTATCAGTAGATCTCCTGAGTACCCTGGGCACGGTCTGCATGGGTACGAAACCGGATTCCGGGGTGAGCTCGTCCAACAGGCACCCGCAGACTTCGCACTCGTAATGCGTCGGTCCCACGATACTACTGGATGACCCGCATTCCGGGCATCTTGTACCAACATTTTCTTCATTCATATTTATCACAATTCCATCAATTTCTAGGGTTTTGCCGGCTCTCGGGGGAGCGGGACTTCTAGTCGCTAGATTGAGGCCCTTCAAGGTTAGCAGAAATCACGCGAATTTTCTGGATTTTTCCACCCCTCGAAGGGTTTCTCGGCTAGGTGTTTCGGTTGCGCCATTCTTGGAGTGACATCACTCCTACGGCCATTTCTTCTAGTTCCATGCCTTCATCTGTAGACTCCATGGCAATGGAGACTAGAGCGAGAATCTCCTCGTCGGCATCGGGACCAACTACGGCCTCGACAATCTCAGAGATATCCATTCCCCTGCCTTCGGACTCAGCCTTGGATGCTAGAGCATTCAGCCTGTCCAGTGCCTGTTCCAAACTATCTTTCATCTTCCGCACTCTCCTCGCTGTAAGTTCTCACTGGCTCTGATGTCCAGACAGATAGTGGAGGTTCGGGACCCAGTCTTTCACATTCCCCCTCTCCCTTTCGAGCTCTCTTCATGTGATCATGTCCCAGAACTATGGCCTCATCTAGAATTCCTGAATAAGCCGCTAGAGTTGCCAGGTCTGTAGGGCTCCAGTATGCATCCCAAGGATGGGTGTGTATCCAGAGTGAAAAGGGAATAGTTGACCCCACCGGAGGGTTTAGCCTGACTTGTCCCGCAGTCCCGATGTCGACCCATATCCTTCCTTCCCTGTCGAAAAGAACGCTGACCTCCCTCGAGAGCGCGTCTGCGACATTCCAAAGCTGCTCCCACATCTCTCCGGAGGCCAGTGCCGCTATTGTCTGCAAGAGTTCTTCGGACTCAAGGTTGCCATCGTGCAATGCAGAGTGGATCGCACGAACAACTGAGTGTGGTCCATGGAGAACGGGCGTAACGTCCGTGGCTTCTTCCATCATCTGACGACCTCCGGGTTTGACTCCATTGATCCCAGTGTTCCCAGAACTGTAGACTCCGCCCTAGAAACCGGGACCTTTGCGTTCTGCTCTCCCGACATACTTCTGAGGGAGCGGAGCACCCATGTCTGAGCAACTGCGGCCACGGAAATGTTGCCAGCCTCTATTCTCCCCTCGGAGATGGCTCCTTCGAGCTGGCATGAAGCGGACTTCTGGTCTGATCGCGTAACCATGGAAATTGCAGAATCGGACGAGGTCTCAGTGAGGAACATGAAAGAGTCTCCAGAACATGTGCAAATCGCCCATTTTCCAGCCTTCGCAGAGTTTGTCACGAGTTCTCTTGCTCCGGGAGAGTCTATTGCGACTATGGTCAGATCGGCTTCATCGAAGTCTGCCTCAGTCTTGACATCCCACTGGCAGGGTTCCAAGGTTAGGTTGTCCCCCTCGAAGTCGGAGAGCTCCTTAGAGAGTGCATCGACCTTAGGGAGCCCGACGTCTCCAGGTCTGAAGTTCTGGTGGTGAAGATTAGTCTCATCCACCTCGTCAGAGTCGTATATCCTGATGAGTAGATGGGCATCATTGGCCTGTGCGAACCTTCCTGCTGGCCTAACCAATGCCTGCATGATCCAGCTACCTATGCCCCCGGCACCTATCATGTTCAAAGTGTATCTGCGCGCCCCTATGTCCAGTCCCATATCACTCATCCTCCGTTTCAACATATTCTTGCAACATCCATTCTTCGAAGGCAGTATCATCATCTTCATCGTCCATCTGAACCATCAAGGAGGCTAGTTGGTTAGCATTTGTTGGATAGTCCGGATCGGAGAAAAGTCCCTGTAGTTCTTCCAGAAGTTTGTACGAGTCGACACTGGAAGAGTGTGAAGTGGAATTTGACATCCTCTTGAATGCGATGAAGTAGGCGTGCAATCTGTGAATTGATATCTGGCAGTTTCCTCTTAGGAACGGCATCAAGGCGCAACCTTCCAGCATCTGGTTCCTAAGTGTGTACATGGATGGTTCCAGGGATGTCGAAAGGTCGTTTCTGAGACTCATCATCAGGGAAACTATCTGGTCTCCGGGCCAAATCGATATTCCCTGCTTTGGGTCAATGCAAATGTAATCTCGTTCTCCATCTTTTCCTTGTACAAAGACTCTGAAAGACATCAGTTCAAGAGCCTCGACAAAGTGTCTCAGAGGCGTGTAGTCATTTGCTGCTATGATGAACGAGTTCCCGCTTCCTGCGATTGGCTGGGGCTCTTGATAGAAGTTGTTGGCCTCCATCAACTCGGTCATCTTTCCGGCTAACAGTTTCGCTCTTTCACTGTAGAACCTTAGCTCAATGCTGTAACGAAGGCCAGACTCCTTTCCGGTCAGAGAGAATAAAAGGTCCTCACAATCGGGGTGCGGAGAATAGCCAGAAGAGTCGGCGGATACATCGATTGGCGTACCCACCTTTCCCTTCTGACCATGATGCGGGACGAAAAGGGCGTGCTTCTGACCGGCGCAAGGGAACTTTGTCACTGAGTTCAGCTGATCGGGGTCCGAGTTGAATATCTCCGTGAAAGTAGAAACCACCAGATCTATAGATCTATTGTGGGCATCAAGGCCATCGACCTTCAATGAATTCAGGATGCCTATCCTGTGCTCCAGAATCTTCTGCCTGTAGTCTTCTCGCTCCTGGCTCAGCTTTTCTTCTTCTGCCTTCCTATCTTCATCGGTCAGAGAACACCACGAGCAAGGGCTATCAACTTGACATTCTATTCTCGCCCCGTGGTCGAACTCGAAGTAGCGCAACGACGGTGCGTCGCACTCTATTTTGTCGACTCTTAAGTCGGTTCTTCTGTCTAACATCCTTATCACCTTATCTTATACTTGCAAGTTTGTATTTAGCCATTTTTTTGTCGTAGCCAGGACATTTGCCGAACGGAGCGTGCCCCGAGCGGTTTTGTGTAAATCCGTCAAAACCCTGCGGGTTCATCCTATGAGCCGCCTACCAAGCCCGGAACTATCCTAACGGTGCCTATGGTCGCCCAGTCAGCG
>MDTC01065915.1_pt1 | contig 14185 bp, 8 predicted proteins | sample 811181 | NCBI WGS metagenome assembly MDTC01 (sample SAMN05326644, study PRJNA326480) | marine metagenome | isolation source: seawater | place: Pacific Ocean: North | collected 2011
CTAGGCATAAAGCTAACTGATAACGAACCTATAATCAGACAATCTGATTTTAATAATAATTCTACTAATAATTTAACCCAAAATGATCCCGATTTTTTGTCTGATAATCAAAATAAAAAATCAATCAATTCAGAATTTAATCCGTTTGAAATATTAACACATGAAAGCTTCATTGGTGTTACTGAAGTATGGAATTACAGGCCAGGAGTGGTAGTTTTCGATTTCGATAGAGACAATGACATGGATTTTTTGATTACAAATGGTACTGAATTTTCTAATTTACTTTACCAGAATAATGGTAATAATACTTTTACAGACATATCAACAAATGCAGGGCTAGATGATAAAAATTTCAATGCAAGTGGTGCAGTTGCTTGCGATATAAACAATGATGGTTATCAAGATTTGTATATTGGAGGCAAAGGTTTCAATGGAGATGGACTTGATTTTAGATCTTTACAACAGGAAGATCAATTCATTGGAACAGAAGATCGATTATATATAAATTTAAAAAATGGCAAGTTTAAAGATATTACCAAAACAGCATTTGGTACAAATTTAAATTACAGATCAGCAAGTAGCGTTATTTGCTCAGATATAGATAATGACGGTTTTTTAGATATATATGTTACAAATTTAATTGATGAAGATTTTTTCATGTCTAGTCTATTTTGGCCTTCTCATCCAGGTCACTATAATCTTTTATATAAAAACAATGGAGATGAAACATTTGAGGAAATAGCTAAGCAATCAGGGGTGCAAGGACCTGAAGTAATAATGCTAACCCCAGAAGGTAAAGGAATATATTTTAGTGATCAAACCGGTAAAGAATATATGGGATTTAATCCTCTAGTAAAAGATAAAGACTCTAATACTGTAGGAGACCCTACCGGGCCTTCTCATGCTGCAATATTTTTTGATTATGACGATGATGGTGACCAGGATTTATGGGTTGCAAGTGATGGGGATCAACTACATGTATTTAGAAACGAATCATCAAAAGAGAAAATATTCTTTCAACATGTTAGTGAAGAATTAGGTTTAAATATAATCGGTAATTGGATGGGATTTTCTGTATCAGATTTTAACAATGATTTAATCGAAGACATTTTTGTAACGAATGCTGGCCCCCATCAAAGAATAGAAAAAAGCGGGATAAATAGCCCTTCCATTAAACCAGGAGGAGATTGCAAGTATCATGAACTTTATGAATTAGGGACATGTTTGCATTTGTTCTTAATTAATCAAAGATCATCTGATTCTTTTAAAGACAAAACTGAAAAAATTAATATTGTGCCTTCCCCTTATCTTCCTGCTGAAGCAACAATTAAAAAAATTAAAGAAAATACAAAAATACCTAAAGGTTTGGGAGCTTATGATTTTGGATATGGCGTAACTGCATTTGATTTTAATAACGATACAATAAAAGATATTTATTGGTTAGGTTCAGAAGTAGGCAGAGGTGAAGGCCCTGGTGGAAATATATATCCTTCAGCTGGAAGAATGTTAATGGGGTTACCAAATCTAGAATATGAAGATATAACTGTAAGGGCTCAAGTCCTCGATATACAAGGAATAAATTACAAAAAATATTTTTCAAATTTAGAACCAAATGAAATTCCTGACGAAAAATACAATTTAAAATACAAAGTCCACACCAAATACCATGAAAACGGGAAAGGGTTAGCTCACGGAGATCTGAATGGGGATGGATATGTAGATTTAATTGGGACAAACAGCAGTGGTCCTGTATGGTCAGGTACGCTAGACGATGCCCCTGGTCCATTCTTTGTTTGGATAAATGGAGGGGGAAAGAATAATTGGATAGATATCAAACTAACAGGAAGGCAAAGTGTTGATGGAACAGGCAGTAATGCTGATGGGATTGGGGCAAAAGTTTACATAGAAACTAAAGATGCAAACAATAATAAATCTATCCAAATGCAAGAGGTAAGAGCGGGGTCAAGTTATTTATCAATGAATTCAATAAACTTAGAATTTGGTTTGGGAGATATTGAAATGATTGATAAAATTACTGTAATATGGCCAAGTGGAATTACACAAATACTACAAAACATTAATTCCAACCAAAAAATTAATATAATTGAATTAAATAATTAAACATGGGGAAGTGGCGGAATTGGTAGACGCGCTTGACTTAGGATCAAGTGTTCATAGAACGTGAGAGTTCGAGTCTCTCCTTCCCCAATCATATCAAATGATTTTCTTTAGTGTACTTGATATTTGTCCAGGATGAGTAACTATTTCACACCCAGCTTCTTTCAAAGCATTAATTTTTGATTCAGCTTTACCTGAATCACCACTAATAACTGCTCCAGCATGTCCCATCCTCTTTCCTTCAGGGGCACTAGCTCCAACTATTAAAGCAGCAATTGGTTTAGTATTTTTCACGTTAATTAAATATTCTGCAGCTTCTTGTTCTTTTGTACCTCCAATTTCACCAATAAAAACTATCCCATCAGTTTCTTCATCTTTGATGAAATAATCTAATACATTAATGAATGTTGTCCCTACAATTGGATCTCCTCCGATTCCTACGCATAAAGATTGCCCAATACCGCTTTTTGTTAATTGATCAACAGCCTCGTAAGTTAAAGTTCCACTTCTTGAAACTACACCTATTCTGCCAGGCATAAAAATGTCTCCGGGCATTATCCCAATTTTACATTTCTCAGATGGGTTGATTAGTCCAGGACAATTCGGTCCAATCAAAGTAACTCCTAGATCATTAGCAATTTTATAAATTTTTATCATCTCGTTAACAGGTATTCCTTCTGTAATACATATAACTGTTTTAATTCCTGAATAAATAGCTTCCAAAATAGCATCAGGTGCAAATGGAGCTGGAACAAAAATCAAAGATGTATTAGCTCCAGTTTCAACTGTAGCTTCTTTCATAGAATCATATACTTTTATTGAATCATTAAAAATTTGCCCACCTCTGCCAGGAGTTACTCCTGCAACAACATTTGTGCCATACTCAAGGCATCTTAGCGCATGAAATCCACCTTCTTTTCCAGTTATTCCTTGAACAATTACTTTTGTATTTCCATCAATCTTTAAAGACAAAATTTACTCCTCTTTAGATAATATTTGTGAAATTTGATCTAAATTTTCAGCAAACGAAATATTAAATTTTGTTTCACTTAATATTTTTTTCCCTTCTTCACTATTAGTGCCCTGCATTCTGATAATTAGTTTTGGTGATATACCTTGAAACTCTTCCAATGCTAAAATAAATCCTCTTGCAGCAACATCGCATCTCAAAATTCCACCAAACAAATTAACCAATACAATTTTCACATTTTCATCAGATAATACAGCCGACATAGCTTTTGAAACTTTGTCCTCGTCTGCTCCTCCACCAATATCTAAAAAGTTCGCGGGATTTAATCCTGATGATTGAATAACATCCATAGTAGCCATTGCTAACCCCGCTCCATTTACAATACAGCCCACACTTCCTTTGAGTTGTACATACTTAATCCCAAGTTCGGCTGCTTTAATCTCTACTTCATTTTCTTGACTTAAATCTCTTAATTCGCCAATATCTTTATTTCTAAATAACGCATCCTCATCAAAAGTAATTTTTGCGTCTAGGGCTATTATTTCGTTATCTTCATTTAGTATTAAAGGGTTAATTTCAATTAAAGAGCAGTCTTTTTCTAAATACAATTTATATAATCCTCGTATAATTTTATTTAATTGAGAAAAAAGCTTTTTGTCTAAAGAAAGAAAATCTAAAATTTCTCTGACATGAAAATCTGTTGGTCCTAAAATAGTGTTTATTGGAAGGTTAAATATTTTCTCAGGATTTGTAGATGCGACTTCTTCAATATCAGTTCCACCTTCAGGGCTAGCAATAATATTAACTGATTGATTACTGCCATCAACTAACAAGGCTAAATATATTTCAGAAACTATTTTACTAGCTTCTTCTACAAGAATTTTGTTCACAACAACAGATTCATCTCCTGTTTGAAATGTTTGAAATAAATTACCAAAAAACTTGTCTGCAAAATTAGCTGCATCTTGTTTATTATCTACCAACTTCACACCTCCTGCTTTTCCTCTACCTCCAGCATGAACTTGTACTTTCAAAACAGCTTTTAATCCAAAATCATCAAAATGATTTAATAATGTATTTTTATCAACAGAAACTTTGCTCTTAGGAACAGGTATTCCAAATTCACTCAGTAATTTTTTGGATTGATATTCATGTATTTTCAAACTTGATCCTTATAAATCGGAGAGAGTGGGATTCGAACCCACGATAATCGTAAAATTATACTGGTTTTCAAGACCAGCGCCTTAAACCACTCGGCCATCTCTCCATTTTCAATTATTCATAAATTGTAAAAAGACATTATATCAATTGTGTTGTCATTTCCAAATTACAACTTAGATTAAAAGTAATCTTTATATTATTTATTACAACTATTTTGATAAAATTGAACTATTAATAAATTTAAAAGATCAAACGTGAATTCAAAAAATATCATCATTCGTGGTGCAAAAGAACATAATCTGAAAAATATAGATATAAATATACCAAGAGAAAAGTTTGTTGTTATTACAGGACTATCAGGTTCTGGAAAAAGTTCTTTAGCATTCGACACAATATATGCTGAAGGAAGAAGAAGATACGTAGAGTCACTTTCTGCATATGCAAGGCAGTTTTTGGGAAATCTTGAAAAACCAAATGTGGATTATATCGAAGGTCTTTCTCCTGCTATATCAATAGATCAAAAAGGAATTTCTAAAAATCCTAGATCAACTGTAGGTACAACAACAGAAATATACGATTATCTAAGAATACTTTTTGCGAGGATAGGAACTCCTCATTGTATAAATTGTGGTAAAAAAGTTGTAAAACAAACAATTCAACAAATAGTTGATTCAATACTACTAATTCCAAATGAAACAAAATTTATGATTCTCTCCCCTATAGTTAGACATAAAAAGGGAGAGCATAAAGAAACTCTTAATATGACTAAGAAATCAGGATTTGTGAGAGCTAGAATAGATGGTGAAATATATGAATTGTCAAATGAAATCAATCTAGATAAAAACAAATGGCATTCAATTGATATTATTGTTGATAGATTAGTAATAAATGAATCTCTGGATATAGATAGACTCACAAATTCTATAGAAACTTCTCTTAAGCTTTCTAATGGGTTAACCATAATTACAAAAGAGAATGGTGAAGAACTAAAATTTTCTGAGAATTTTTCATGTCCAGATTGTAATATTAGTCTTGAAGAAATAGAGCCAAGAAATTTCAGTTTTAATAGTCCTAAGGGGGCATGCATATCATGTTCAGGGATTGGCCATTCATTAAAAGCGGATTCAACTTTAATAATACCAAATCAAGAAATAAGTATAAATGAAGGCGGGATAGCGCCATGGTTTAGATCAGGAAGGTACGCCAATATCTACAAAGGAATATTAGAGACTCTGTCAGCAAATTATGATTTTTCTTTAGATACACCCATAAAAAAATTAAGTAAAAAACACTTAGAAATCATATTACAAGGATCAAGGGGGGAACCATTATATTTCGACTATACCTCACAGAGATTTGGAAAACAAAAGTATCAAAAATCATTTGAAGGACTGCTAAACAATTTAAACAGACGTCATAATAGAACAAACTCAGATTTTGCAAGAGATGATATAGAAAAATATATGTCAAAAGAAATCTGCGTTGACTGTAATGGATTTAGGCTTCAAAAAGAATCTTTAAATATAAAAATCCTCAAAAAAAATATTATAGATTTAACTTTGATGAATATTTCAGAATTACAGCATTGGATCGAGCAAATTTCTAATACTAACTCTAAAACTAGCCTTTCTGAAAGAGAATTTCTGATTGGGGAACGTTTAATTAATGAAATCAACTCAAGGTTAGAATTTCTATTAGGAATTGGACTGAAATATCTTTCTTTGTCTAGAGCTTCAGGAACTTTAAGCGGTGGAGAAGCTCAAAGAATCAAATTGGCTACACAAATCGGATCAGGGCTCACAGGTGTGATATATGTTTGTGACGAACCATCCATTGGATTGCACGCAGCAGATGATGAAATGTTAATTAATACATTAAAAAAATTACGTGATTTAGGAAACTCTATTATTGTGGTAGAACATGATGAATCAATTATTAGATCAGCCGATCATATAATCGACATGGGGCCTGGTGCTGGCGAATTTGGAGGAAGTATTATAACTGAAGGAAATTTAAGTAAAATCATCAAATCTAAAAAATCTATTACTGGAGCCTATCTATCAAACAAAATTGTAATCAACAATCACAAAAACAGAAAGCAAAATAAATCTAAATATATCAAGATTAACAAAGCTGCGGAAAATAATTTACAAAATGTTGATGTTAAAATTCCACTAGGTTTATTTGTTGTTGTAACAGGAGTATCAGGATCAGGCAAAAGCACTCTTGTCAATGAAATAATCTATAAAGCTATTGCTCAAAAAATAAATCGATCTAAACAAAAACCTGGTAAATTTGAATCTATTGAAGGAATAGATAACATTGATAAAATAATCAATATAGATCAGTCACCAATAGGGAGAACACCAAGAAGTAATTCTGCAACATACACCGGAACTTTCACTTTTATAAGGGAACTATTTGCCAATCTTCCCGAGTCAAAATCAAGAGGATACAAACCAGGTAGATTTTCATTCAATGTAAAAGGCGGCAGATGTGAAAATTGTTCTGGAGATGGAGTGATCAATATCGAAATGCAATTTTTACCTGATATATCTATAACATGTGACATATGCAAAGGTAAAAGATATAACAGAGAAGCATTAGAAATTAAAATTAGAGATAAAAATATATCCGATGTTTTATCTATGAGTGTAGACGAAGCTTTGATTTTTTTCGAAAATATACCATCAATATACAGAAAACTAAAAACTTTACAAAATGTTGGACTCGGATATATTAAATTAGGGCAACCAGCTACACAATTAAGTGGCGGAGAAGCTCAAAGAATTAAATTATCATCCGAACTATCAAAAAGATCCACAGGTAAAACTCTATATATTTTAGATGAACCTACTACTGGATTATCATTTCAAGATTGTAATATGTTAATTCAGGTGTTACAACAATTAGTTGATTCAGGTAATAGTGTACTAATCATCGAACATCATTTAGATATTATTAAATCAGCAGATTGGATAATAGATCTAGGACCTGGTGCAGGCGATGAGGGAGGATATATTATTTATGAAGGCAATATTGATAATTTGCTAAAAGAAAAAAAATCATTAACCAGTAAATTTTTGCAAAAACATCTAAATAACAAAAAATGATATAATCGAGTAATATATTTTACTATTACTTAAAGGATTTTATATGCCAGTTATTGCATTAGGTGGTCTAACAGCAGGTGGAGGAAGAATTATTGGACCAAAAGTAGCTGAAAAATTAAATATAGACTATGTAGATAAAGACATCATCAAGCAAGCAGCTCTACAAAGTGGAATGGACATAGAATTATTTACAAAGAAAGAAGAAAAACCTTCTACTTTCACTGAATCAATATTGCAAAAAATCTCTAATATACTAGAAAAATCAGCTTTTTCAGGTGCAGTCGGAGATCCTCATTTTGGCCCTGGCGCGGCAGCTTTCCTAACTCATGAATTTGAAGATCTTAATTCAGAAGAAAACAGTGAAAAATACCATTTAAACGATGTTGACTACTCGAAAGGTGTCCAACAGACTGTTCTACAACTAGCGGAATTAGGTAGTATAGTTATTGTTGGCCGAGGCGCTAATATTATTCTTAGAAATCATCCAAAAGTCTTAAGAGTGGGATTAATTGCAGAAGAAGAAGATAGAATAAATAGAATTGCATCATTTGAAAATGTGAGCAAAGAGGAAGCAAAAGAATTAATGGAAAATCGAGACAAAGCTCGGGTTCAATATTTTAATAAAGTATTCAATATTGAAGACCCTGATAATAGATTTAACTACCACGCAGTTCTTAATACTAGCTCTATGAGTTTTGAAATGGCCACGGATATAATTGTTGATTTGGCAAAAGATCTGCATTTAGACAACTAAAAATTACTATATACTAAATTACCTTCTACTACTGTACCTAATATTTTAATGTCCAATATTTTTGATGGATCTAAATCGAATATATTTTGATCTATTAGAGTAAAATCCGCTAAATAACCTTCTAATATTTCTCCTTTAGTCTTTTCTTTGAATGATCCATACGCTGCATATTTTGTGAACATATTTACTGCTTCTTTAATATTTAGTTTTTCTTTGGATTTCCATCCTTTAACAGGCAAAAAATTAATTTTTTGCCTGTTAACTGCAGCATGAATTCCAATTAAAGGAGAGCAGTCTTCTACTGGGAAATCTGAGCCTCCCATTATTTTTATTTTATTTTGCAATAAAGTATTCCATAAATATGCATCGTCAATTCTGTCACCCAATCTATCTTCAGCCATATACATATCTGAAATACAATGAACAGGTTGTATGCTTGCAATAACATTGTTATTAAAAATTCTTTTTAAATCATTTTTTTTAATAATTTGAGCATGTTCAATCCTAGTCCGATGATCAGATGGTAATGATTTAGATTCCTTCACATCTTCTACAGCATTTATTAATTCTCTATTAGCCTTATCTCCTATTGCATGAACACATACTTGAAAATTTTTATTAAAAGCTTTTTTTAATAAATTTTTCAATTTACTCCTATCCAATATCAATATTCCTTTAGTGTCATAATCACTATAATTTTCTATAAGAGCAGCTCCTCTAGATCCTAATGCCCCATCAGAAACTAATTTCACACTTCTTAATTCAAAAAGATTTTTATCAGTTATATTTACACCCTTTTCAAATAATTCTTGATTAGCCATTGCATAAATTCTTATTTTTAATTTGTCTTCTTTAACTAATGACAAATAAGCTTGGTATTGAATATCACTTATTCCAGCATCGTGAACTTCTGTGATTCCTTGAGATAAACAAATTTTTTGTGCTTCAAGTATCCAGTTTTTCACGTCATCAATTGTTTCATTTGGTATAACATTTTTTATTAAACTTTGAGCTTTATCCACTAAAATACCTGAAACTTGGTTATCATATATTAATATTTCCCCTCCGCTAGGAGTAACTGTTTTAAGATTTATTCCTGCTAGTTCAATAGTTTTTTTATTCACCCATACAGCATGTCCGTCCACTCTAGTCATAATCACCGGAATATCTGGAAATTTTAAACTGAGTTTTTTATTATTAGGAAGTGATTTGGTTTCCCAATTCTCTTGATTCCATCCTCCGCCAAGTATACATTTCAATGATTTGTTTTGTTGATAAAACTCTGCGATTTTATCAATCGCTTCTTCTTCAGAATTGCACGAAGATAAATCAACTTCAAATTGATTTTTGCCCAAGTGAGTCACGTGCCCATGTCCATCCACAAATCCTGGAATTAAAAATGCGTTATTACAATCTATAAAATCAACTCCATTTTCAGGAGGATTATTACAAATTTTGTCTATCACTCCATTTTTTACATAAACTGTAATTTGCTTGGGTTGACCACTATTATGATCTACTAAATTTAAATTGGAATATACTTTTACATTGGTTTTCATTTTCACATCTCGTTAAATAAATTAAATAATTTTTCGTCAGATTTAGTTAAATAATTTTTTATTATTTCGGCCGTTCCTAAAGACAACATCATTCCTTGGGTAAAATGACCTGAAACAAACAAAATATTATCATTATCAAATAGTTTTTTAATTATAGGAGTTCCTTTTTTTGACTGTGGCCTTATACCTGAATGTGCAGATATAAATTCAAAATTTTCTATACTACCTAAATATTTTTTTGCTACTTCTAGGCAAAAATTTATTCCTTCTAATTCTATAATGTTATCGTCTATGCCATAATGCTTAGAAGCTCCAATATAAATAATGCCATCATTCCTAGGAACTAGATATCCTTGATAACTCGGACCTTCGTCACTCTGCCCATAGCTCCCATCGCCTATAGTATAAGGAATCTCAAATTCTTTAGATCTCACTAATATATATTGTCCTTTAACTGGGTCGATCATTAAATCTTCAGAAATATTATATTTCTGCAAGATGTTTGTTGAGCCTGTCGCGAAAACTATATTGTTTGTCAAAAATTTATGCTTTGAAGTAATCACTTGATTTGTATTGTCATTTATAACTTTAAAATCAATAAATTCTTCATTTTCAAAAATATCAGATCCCATTTTCAATATAGCACTCTTTAATTTATTTACATAATCCAATCCGTCTACATAACCTTCGTCAGGAAAAAACATTCCGCCTATGATATCTTCTGATAAAAAATTTAATTCTTTTTTTTGCTTCCTGTTAGTTATCAATTCAGATTTAACACCTAATTTACTTGTCAAATCTGACAAATTCTTTAATAATGCTAACTCTTTGTCATCAAAAGCTGTTCTAAATATTCCCGATTTATTAAAAGGGCATTGAATTTCTAATTCCTCAAACTCATCTTGTAGTTTTAAAAACATTTCATAACTTAGTTCTCTCATTTGCCTCATAGGAGAATTAATTTGGTCTTCTCCATAAAACAAAGGGGAAATTACTCCAGCAGCTGCCTGAGTTGCTCCGCTTCCAAGGTAATTTTTTTCGATTACTGCGCATGTGAAATTACTTTTAGATAATTTATAAGCAATACTTATGCCTATTACTCCTCCGCCAACGATAATAACATCGTAAATCTTATTTTTATCTAACATTCCTTTCCTTATGTGATTTACATATTATTTTTTACTATTTCTACCAATTTAATTACAAATTTAATTGTTATTTTTAATTAAATTTGTTTTATTAAGCTAATATTTGTAAAAAAAAGACATCTAAACCTATTTTCTATATATAAGATTCTGTATATATTTCATTCAGTATAATAATTTTTTATATAGTGTTTAATGTTTAATGTATATATTTGTACAACCTTTAAGCAATAAATAATATACAAAATAGTTATTATTTATATAGGAAGAAGTGTCAATTTGTGATAAGATACTTTTCTGAATTTGATTAAATATTTAAAAAATAAAGGTGCGAAGATCATGCCCAAGAAAAATATATTGAGATACACAGCTTTAATAATGGCAATAGCATTTGTAGCATTGCCGGCAAAATTAATTCATGCAGCAACTGTTTCTGGCAGTGGTTCTGCAATGATTTCTACAGGTTCATCTGCGGGTAACACACTCACAGTAAGTATGACAGGAGTTACGCCTCCAACTGGCTCTATGAGCTATAATGCTTACTTACTTGATGATTCCATGAAGAAAACAAGCATTGGCGCAGTAAATGTTGATGAAGATGGTGCAGCTAAACTATCTTACACTGCAGATTCTGATATTTTACTTAATTTCAGAAGACTTGAAGTAAGAGAGGAATCTGGAGCATCTTCTAGGATAATTTTTGCTAACACTATTCCAGGGCAAGATGTGAAAAACATAAGAGCTTTGGTAAATAAAGATTCTGAAATAGCTTCTCTGCAAACAGTACTAGAATCAGCTATAACTCACGCAACTGCAGGGAAGAATGCTAAAACTACAGAAGATTTAGTTTTAAACGCAAAGAAAATGATGGATGTAATAAATGGTAACGTTGGAAATGGAGTTGCAGCTCATGTGAAATTAGCTAAAGCTGCTGTAACAAAAGCAATGGGAACTAATATTACCGGATCATATGTGTACGATAATGGAACTACAGCTAGTAATGCTCTTGATATCATTCAGAGCAATGCTGATGCTGCTGTACTATCAGGAACTCAGGCCCAAACTTTCTCAAACTTTGAAACAGGTGCAATATTAATGAATGATGCACTTAACTCATTAATGAGAGCTAAAAATCAAGGTACAGTTCTGGCAACATCTGAAGCTTACCAAATGGGATCCTTTAAATTATCTAAACTTGATGATATTTATACTACTATTAAAAATGACACCAGATTAACTAAACTAGCTAAAGCAGTTAGTACTGCTGGAATGAATTCAGATCTTTCGGCTACAGGCCCAATGACTTTAATTGCTCCAACAGACACAGCTATAACTTCATACGGGAATGATAAATGGGATAAATTATCATCTAATTCAGCCAATCTAAAAAGAGCTCTTGAAGTTCATGTTTTAAATGGACATATTTTATCAGGTGATTCAAAAATTGATATAAGAATTCTAGATAGCAATCAAGCTAATTACACAGCAACAGATATTGAAGCAAGCAATGGAATAATTCATCTTGTGGATACAGTGATTGCAAGAAGAGGGCCTTTCCCAGGACTACCAAGTGTAGGTGCATATGATACTAATATGCAAACCCTATCTTACATTATTTTGACACTAGGTATTATGCTAATAACAATATCTGGCTATGTTAGATTGAATTACAGAAAAAACAACTAAAACAATAAACAACTAAAATTTAAAAGCCCGGTTTAATTACCGGGCTTTTTTTTTACCAATTCATAGTAGAAGCAATAACAGGCATATTATCTTTAAATATTGTTTTTATTTGATTCGCTATATCCATGTGTTCTTTCTGGGTACCATGACCTGTTCTGAGGTCTATATAGTGCATCCAACTTCTTATCGTTCCAGTCATATACATCCTTGTTGTTGTTGCTTGTGGCAAAACAAATCTAGCACTTTCTTTAGCTATTCCTTGGTCCAACATATCATTATATAATTTTGTTGCCTCATCAAAATGTTTTCTAATTTTAGAGCTAAATTCATTTTTAATATCATCAGAAATATCATCAATTGAATTTTGTCTGTTTTTTGTATCCTGTCTTCTTAGTTCAGGCAAATCAACGGAGTCGTTAATAAGATTTTTTTCCGCATATCTTTGGCTAAATTGTTGGTAAGTAAAAGATCTGTGCCTTAAAATTTGCGTAGCAATAGCAAGCGTGGTTTGAATTTCAATAGTCATATATGCTTGCTCAAACGGAGACCAATGATAATGTTCAATCATATACCTTAACAATCCTTCGTACTTTTCATTTTCTTGATTTTTCGGATTGCTAACTCTTGCAATATAAGCAATAGTTTCCTCTGCTTTTGGAGTTATTGATACTAATTTAGCAATATTCATAATAAATACAGTATATATTATTTTATATTATCAAATTAACGGGATTTTCCAAATTATTTTTCAATTCTGCAATAAATAATGCGCCTGCAGCTCCATCTGTAACTCTATGATCCGCAGATAAACTTGCATGCATAATATTAGAAACAGATATACTATCATCCACACCAACAACAGGTGTTTTCTTAACTGATCCTACTGCCAGCATAGATGTTTGCGGTGGTAAGATTATTGCCAAAAAATTATTAACATCAAACATCCCTAAATTACTTATAGAAAAAGTTCCTTTTGTGTACTCAGCGCTTGTTAATTTACCATTCTTGGTTCTTTCTACTAAGTCTTTTGTTGAATTAGATATATCTTTTATATCTTTGTCATTGCAACCAATAATAGCAGGAAGAATCAAACCATCATTAAGAGCTATAGCTATAGAAATGTTTATTTCGTCATTTGAGATTACCGAATTATTTTCATATCTACTATTGAAAACCGGATATTTTTTCAATGTTTCTACAGCAGCTTTAATAATTAAATCATTGATACTAATTTTAATATTCTGACTTTCCAATTTTGAATTAATTTGAGATCGGATTTCTAAAGCTTTATCCATATTAATTTCTGTAGAAAGGTAATAATGAGGGACTTCTTGTTTACTTCTTTGAGTTACTCTTGCAATTTGCTCACGCATCTTATTACTTTCCTGTAGATTATTTGATTCAGAAGTACTCTTGTCATCGGATTTTGGAGTAGATGATTCAGGGGGTGCAACTTCTACTACTTCTTCAGATTCGCTACCATCAATAATATTCATCACATCAGATTTAACTATCCTTCCTCCTGGGCCACTTCCTAATACATCATTTAAATCAATGTTATTATCTTTAGCCAATATCTTAGCTAAAGGAGAGGCTTTTATCTTAATATTTAGTGATTCTTCGATCTGGGGTTCAGCAGGTACTTCTTCAGGTTCAGCAGGTACTTCTTCAGGTTCAGC
>MDTC01194853.1_pt1 | contig 14185 bp, 7 predicted proteins | sample 811181 | NCBI WGS metagenome assembly MDTC01 (sample SAMN05326644, study PRJNA326480) | marine metagenome | isolation source: seawater | place: Pacific Ocean: North | collected 2011
GCGCCTGCTAATCATTTCTTTTTAGAATATATAGCTAGACCACAAACAGCTGAAATATTTTTTGAAGATGTATTAATGGCTTGTGTATTTTATGGTATGCCATTACTTGCAGAAAATAATAAACCTAGACTTTTATATCATTTTAAAAGAAGAGGTTATAGAGGTTTTTCAATGAATAGACCTGATAAATTAAAATTATCTTTAACAGAACGAGAGATAGGTGGTATACCAAACTCTAGTGAAGATATGAAACAGGCACACGCTGCAGCTATAGAAACATATATAGAAAACAATGTAGGTTTGACACCTAATGGATACGGAAACATGTATTTCCAAAGAACATTAAACGACTGGGCTAAATTCAACATAAACAATAGAACAAAGCACGATGCCTCTATTAGTTCTGGTTTAGCTTTGATGGCTTGTAATAGAAATAGATATAGACCATCACCTGAGAAAACTTTAAAATCTGTTAATTTAGGTATTAAAAAATACAACAATAAAGGAGAGATTTCAAAAATAATACAATAGATGAATATATACACAAATCCAAATAGCTCCTTTCCTAGTCAGGTAGTACCAGACGAAGAAAAGAACAGTTGGGAATATGGCCTGAAAGTTGCTCAAGCTATTGAAGGCGAATGGTTTCGTGGAGATAGAGGCTTAGGCAATGGTGGTAGATTTGGTAACAATTGGCAATGGTTTCATGATTTAAGATTATATGCTAGAGGTGAACAATCTGTACAAAAATATAAAGATGAGTTATCAATTAACGGTGACTTAAGCTATTTAAATTTAGACTGGAAACCTGTTCCTATTATACCTAAGTTTGTAGATATTATAGTTAATGGTATGGCTCAAAGAGTTTATGATATTAAGGCATATGCTCAAGATCCTGAGTCAGTACAAGAAAGAACTAAGTATGCTGAAGCTATAATGCGCGACATGTATGGTAAAGACTTGTTACAAGAGACAGAACAAAAAACAGGTTTAAACTTTTTTAATGTAGCTAATCCTGATAACTTACCTGGTTCTCAAGAAGAATTAGATTTACACATGCAGCTTAATTATAAGCAAGCTGTAGAAATAGCAGAAGAAGAATTAATATCAAATGTATTTGCTAAAAATAAATATGATTTGGTAAGACGTAGAGTTTTAAATGATTTAGTTACTATAGGTATAGGTGCATCTAAAACTGAGTTTAATAAATCAAATGGTATACAGGTTGAATATGTAGATCCTGCTAACATGGTTTACTCTTATACAGAGGATCCTAACTTTCAAGATATATATTATGTTGGTGAAGTAAAAGCAATTACTTTAGAAGACTGTAAAAAATTATTTCCATGGTTAACACCATCTGATTTAAAAGAAATAGAAAAATATCCAGGTAATGCTAATTACCAACGAAGATATTATGGACAAGATGATCAGTATAATACGGTTAATGTTATATTTTTTGAATATAAAACATATCAAAACCAAGTATTTAAAATTAAACAAACTGATCAAGGGTTAGAAAAAGCATTAGAAAAAACAGATGAATTTAACCCACCAGAAAGTGATAACTTTGAAAGAGCTCATAGAGCTATAGAAGTTTTATATAGTGGTGCTAAAATATTAGGGCATCCAAAAATGTTAAGATGGGAGCTAGCTAGAAACATGACTAGGCCTAATTCTAATTTAACTAAGGTTAATATGAATTATACTATATGTGCTCCTAAAATGTATAAAGGCAGAATAGAATCTACTGTAAGTAGAATTACTGGCTTTGCTGATATGATACAAATAACACACCTAAAATTACAACAGGTATTATCACGTATGGTTCCTGATGGTGTATTTGTAGATGTAGATGGTTTAGCAGAAGTTGATTTAGGTAATGGTACTAATTATAATCCTCAAGAAGCTTTAAACATGTACTTCCAAACTGGTAGTATTGTTGGTAGAAGTTTAACACAAGAGGGTGATCCTAACAGAGGTAAAGTACCAATACAAGAATTACAAACAAGTAGTGGTAATGCTAAAATAGCTAGTTTAATTCAAACGTATCAATATTATTTGCAAATGATACGTGACGTGACCGGATTAAACGAGGCTAGAGACGGTAGCCAACCAGAAAAGTATTCTCTTGTTGGATTACAAAAATTAGCTGCAGCAAATAGTAATACAGCCACAAGACATATATTACAAGCTAGCTTATATCTAACATTAAGATGTGCAGAAAACATAGCGCTTAGAGCAGCTGATGCTATACAGTTTCCATTAACTAGACAAGCTTTAATAGATTCTTTATCAAGATACAATACAGGTACACTTGATGAACTATTAGATAAACAACTTCAAGAGTTTGGCATTTATTTAGCATTAGAACCAGATGAAGAAGAAAAAGCACAGTTAGAACAAAACATACAAGTTGCTTTACAAGCTCAGTTGATTAGACTATCAGACGCTATTGATATTAGACAGATAACTAATTTAAAGCTAGCAAATGCTATGCTTAAATTAAGTCAGAAAAAGAAAGCTCAAGCTGATCAAGCTGCAGCACAACAAAATATGCAGGTTCAAGCTCAAGCAAATGCTCAAGCTTCAGAACAAGCATCGTTAGCAGAAATGCAAAAACAAGAAGCTTTAACTCAGTCTAAAGTTCAAATAGAGCAAGCTAAGTCTCAGTTTGAAATACAACGTATGCAAACAGAGGCTAGTATTAAAAGAGAGTTAATGGCTCAAGAGTTTGAGTATCAAATGAAACTAGCTGAAGCTAGAATTAAAGCTGAATCTTTTAGAGAAAAAGAAATTGAAGATAGAAAAGATAAAAGAACTAGAATATCTGGAACTCAACAGTCGCAATTGATCGATCAGCGTAAGAACGATACTTTACCTAAAGATTTTGAAAATCAAGGTATGGAAACAACAGGTGGTAATTTAAATACACCGGTTTAATTATTTAATTATATTATATATGGAAAAAGAAGTAAAACAAGAAGGTGAGTTTAGTTTAAAAGGTAAAAAAACTAAACCAAAACAACTAGGTAAACAAAATGATGGTCCGGTGAAAGTAGATCTTACTAAAAAAGAAATACCTACCGATCAAGGTGATGTTATACCAGAAGTAACTAAGGTAGAAATTAAATCAGAAGAAAATGCCGTTTCAGAGCAAAAAACAGGAGAACTGGTTGATGATAAACAAACCGGAGATATACCTAAAGTGGAAGAACAAGTACAAGAGCCCAGCTCGAATGTTGAGCTTCCAATCGAACAAGTCTCAGAAGAAGAGCTAGAAACCGAAGTAAAAAAAGTAGAGCAAGAGGTTAAAGAGGCTAAAAGAGATGAGCAAGTAACTGGTAAACCTTTACCTGAAAATATCGAAAAACTAGTTTCATTTATGGAGGAAACTGGTGGTGATATAGAAGACTATGTTAGATTAAATTATGATTATTCTAATGTAGATAACAATACTTTATTAAAAGAGTATTATAAAAGAACACGTCCTCACTTAGCTGATGACGAAGTCAGTTTTCTTTTAAATGACAATTTTTCTTACGACGAAGAAGTTGATGAGGAAAATGTAGTTAAAAAAAAGAAAATTGCATATAAAGAAGAGGTTGCAAAAGCCAAAAACTTTTTAGAAGATGCAAAGAGTAGATATTACGAGGAAATTAAGTTAAGACCTGGTGTTACTCAAGAGCAACAAAAAGCTATGGACTTTTTCAACCGCTACAACGAGCGTCAAGATGTAGCCAAGCAACAGCATAATGATTTCATATCAAAAACAAAAGAAATTTTCAACGACGAATTTAAAGGTTTTAATTTCAAGGTTGGAGATAAAACGTTTAGATATAAAATAAAAAATCCTAATGCAGTCGCCGATAGACAATCTGATGTTAGCAATACTATAGGGAAGTTCCTTGATAGTGATGGTAACGTGGTAGATGTCAGTGGCTATCATAAGGCTATATATGCTGCAGAAAACGCAGATACTTTAGCACAACATTTTTATGAGCAAGGCAAAGCCGATGCTATTAAAGATGTAATGGCTAAGTCTAAAAACATAGATGAATCACCTAGAAAAACTTCTAGTGGCGAAGTCTTTGTTAATGGAATAAAAGTAAAAGCGTTGAGCGGTGTTGACTCTAATAGATTAAAGATCAAAAAGATCAAACTTTAACTTTTAAAAATTAGCAATAATGGCAAATTTAGTAAATCCTTTGTTTGGGTCTATTGTACCCTCACAAAAACAAGAAGTTCTGCAAAGTAACTATTTACAGTTTACTGATAAAGCAGGCGACAACTTCTCTGATTTTGCACAACAGTATCTACCAGAAATCTACGAACAAGAAGTAGAAAGATATGGAAACAGAACTTTATCTGGATTCCTAAGAATGGTCGGTGCTGAGATGCCGATGACGAGCGACCAAGTAATCTGGTCTGAACAAAATAGATTACACGTTGCATACGAAGAATGTACAACAGGTGGTGCTGGTACTAAGACTATTGATATTCCAGTAACTGCGCCAGGTGTTACACCAGCTATAGTAAACGTAATTTCAGTTGGTCAAACTATCGTAGCAATGGACGACGTAGGAGCAGAAGTAAAAGGTATTGTTAGTGCAAGTAATACTAACGGTACAATTACTGTTGAGCCTTACGGAGCAACTAACCTGAACGCGTTAAACACGGCTGCAGGTGCGGTTAAAATCTTTGTATACGGTTCTGAATACGGAAAAGGATCTTCAACTCCAAATGCAGTTATTGGTGCAGGTGGAGCTATCGATGGTGTATTAAGCATCGAGCCTTCTTTTACGCAATTCAATAACTCACCAATCATCATTAGAAGCAAGTACACTGTAAATGGTTCTGATATGGCACAAATTGGTTGGGTAGAAGTTGCTACTGAAGATGGTACTGGAGGTTTCTTATGGTATTTAAAATCAGAGTCTGAAACAAGATTAAGATTTGAAGACTACCTAGAAATGGTATGTGTTGAAGGACAAAAAGCTAATCCAGATATTGGTGGTGGTGTTCCATCTGCTGCTTTTGCTGCAGGTTTCAAAGGTACACAAGGTTTATTTGATGCTATCCAAGAAAGAGGTAATGTTGAAGTAGCATTTAATACTAATGCACCTATCACTCAATTAGAAGCTTTTGATTCTATTCTTAGAAACTTAGATACTCAGGGAGCTATTGAAGAGAACATGCTTTTCTTAAATAGAGAAACTGCTCTAAGTTTTGATGACATGTTAGCTGGTATTTCAGCTGGTGGTCAAGGTGGTACGGCTTATGGATTATTTGAAAACTCTGAGCAAATGGCTTTAAACTTAGGTTTTAGCGGTTTCCGAAGAGGTTCTTATGATTTCTATAAAACTGACTGGAAATATTTAAATGACGCTTCTACAAGAGGTGCTATTGAAAATTTAGCTGGTACAGGTTATGGCATAAGCTCGATCGACGGTGTATTAATTCCTGCTGGAACTTCTACAGTTTACGATCAAATCTTAGGCACAAACATTAGACGACCATTCCTACACGTACGTTATAGAGCTTCTCAAGGAGATGACAGACGTATGAAGTCTTGGTTAACTGGTTCTGCTGGTGGTGCATTCACATCAGATCTTGATGCAATGGAGGTTAACTTCCTATCAGAAAGATGTTTATGTGTACAAGCTGCTAACAATTTCGTATTGTTTGACGGAGCTTAATATTCATTGAAGGTCACGGGCGTCAAAAAGCGTTGGCTCAAAAAGGCGCCCAGAACCTTTATAAATTATTTAATTATATTATATCATGGAAAAAACAAAAGAAAAATTATCTACCAAGTTAGAAAAAAACTGGGAGATTAAAGATAGATACTACTACGTATTAGGTAGTCATCAACCTCTAACAATGAGGATACCATCACAGCATAGTAGAAAATACCCTTTATTATGGTTTGATGAAGATAGTGGAAAACAGAGAGAATTAAGATATGCTACAAATATGAATTCTTGTTTTAAAGATGAGCAAGAAGGTGAAGCAACTATGGGCCATATAATGTTTAAAGATGGCAGTCTCACTGTACCAAAAAGATACCAAGCTTTACAAAAACTGTTATCATTATATCACCCGTTAAAAGGTAAAAGATATGATGAGATTGACGAAGTTGCTGAAGCAGCAGACGAGTTAGATCATATGCAGTTAGAAATAGAGGCTTTAAATGCTGCCACTAATATGGATATTGATATGGCTGAAGCTATATTAAGAACAGAACAAGGGACAAAGGTAAGCAAGTTAACATCTAAAGAATTAAAAAGAGATTTACTTGTTTTTGCTAAAAGAAACCCAGCTTTGTTATTAGATTTAGCTCAAGATGAAAATGTTCAATTAAGAAACTTTGCTATTAAAGCTGTAGAAGCTAGAATAATTAAGTTAGCAGATGATCAAAGAACGTTTAAATGGGCTAGTAACGGTGCTAAGCTTATGACAGTACCATTTGATGAACATCCATTTTCAGCAATGGCTGCATTTTTCAAGACAGACGAAGGACTAGAAGTTTATAAGTCTATCGAGAAAAAATTCAAATAACATGTAATTATTGATATAAGGCTCGTTCACTCGGGCCTTATATTAAAATAAAAATAAATATGGCAATAAACGTAAACACAGTATATCAAACTGTGTTGTCTATATTAAACAAAGAGCAGAGAGGTTTACTTACACCCGAAGAGTTTAACAATATAGGAACACAAGTACAATTAGAAATATACGATTCTTATTTTCCTGACGGTGATCAAGCCAATAGAAAAAACCAGGCTAATCAACAAAATGATACAGAGTGGTTTAATACGTTTGATAATATAGAATATAAAATAGAACCTTTTATTGTCAATGAACAATGGCAGCAACCGCTAGGTGAATCTTATTGGACACTACCTACAACTAACTTAGGTGGTAGATCTGTAAGACACGTAGGTAATGTGTCTGCAACTTACCGCAATCAAGGCGGCGTAAATACTCCAGCAACTGCTTGGGTACAAGATTCAAGGTGTGATAAGATAACTTATAAAGATTATCAATATATAACTAAATCTCCCCTAACACAACCTGATCAACAAAATCCTGTTTATTATTTTTCGTCTACACAAGACAATATAGATAACAACTTAATAAATCCCGTTTTAAATATATATCCAAACCCATCTACAGTGACGTCTGAGGTTTTATTAGGCCCTAAAGATGTAGCTTGGAATTATACTGTTGGAGCATTGGGACAGTATGAATATGCTGCAAATGGTAGTGTTGACTTTGATTTAAGTACATCTGAACAAAATGAAGTTATACTTAGAATACTAGCATACGCTGGTATTATAATAAAAGATCCTCAAATTATTCAAGCTGCTTCTGCTCAAGTACAAGCTGAAACAGCAAATGAAAAAGCATAATTATGGCCCTAACAGAAAACAATAGACAATATTACGAAGGTGCACAAACCTTTAGGGGTGATGGTTTAAACTCTACGTTTGGACCTGTAACGTTTGATACTGATTTAATTTTCTACACTGATGATCCTACAGACCAAAACTATGCTCTAAATAATTTTAAAGTTTATGTTAGTCCAACAGGATTAAGTGGTAGTTATGTAGAGCAAACAGCACCATTTAATACTTTTTCAGTATCTAACAACGTGCTTGAGATTAGTAGTATACCTCCCAATGGATCATATATTGTTGTTCAATTAAAAAAATTAGATGGTGGTATTTATGGAGATACACCTTCAGCAAAAGCATATGGTAATACCGTAGAAGAAAACTATGGTAGTTATCAATACATTAGTTTGCAAGACGCTATACAAAACTTTATGGTTGGTTATGTAGGTGATGGTAAACTAATACAAAAAGTAAAAAAATCTGATGTAATATTTTTTGCAAAAAGAGCTTTGCAAGAATTTAGTTATGATACATTAAGAAGTGTTAAGTCAATAGAATTAACAATACCAGACAGTGGTAGTGTTATACTACCTCAAGATTATGTTAACTACGTTGGTGTGTCTTGGTTTGATAACGCAGGTGTAAAACATCCTATATTACCTGTAAATAACTTAACTATAAACCCTTACGATTTACCTGTACAAGACAATAAAGGTGTACCTATTCAAGACATATACGATGTAAACATAGAAGGTACTTCTATAGTTGAAGGTAGATGGAGAGCTAATAGATCAGATTTTAATTTTCAAGATTTCATAGACAACACATGGTTGGGTTACGCATTATATTATGGTGACTGGGGCTTTGGTTTATATTCTGGTTGGGGTGAATTATATGGTTTAGAACCTCAGTTTGCTAATATGAACGGTTACTTTAGCTTTAACGATAGAGAAGGTAAAATCTCTTTTTCATCTGAATTAATAAATAAAGTAATTGTTTTAGAATACATATCTGACGGTTTAGCAGATAGTATGGATACTAAGATACCTAAACTAGCAGAAGAGGCGTTATATGCAGCTATAGCACACTCTATAGTAGCTTCACGAATAAATCAACCAGAGTACATAGTACAACGACTTAAAAAAGAAAGATACGCTAAACTAAGAAATGCTAAGATAAGACTTTCAAATATTAAACTTGAAGAAATTGTTCAAGTTATGAGAGGCAAATCTAAATGGATAAAACACTAAAATTAAATGGCTGAAGTTAAAAACGCTTTTATAAAGTCTAAAATGAATAAAGACCTAGACGCAAGGTTATTGCCGTCTGGAGAATATAGAGACGCAAATAACGTAGCCATTAGTAGATCAGAGGGCCCTAACGTAGGAGCCCTTGAAACTATTTTGGGTAATGAAATTTCAACGCAGTTACAAGCTGAAATAGAAATTACAATATCTACAGTTGTTGACAACGGTGATGGTACTATTTTTATTGATAATCCTGTACAAAGCGCGCCTAATTATGAGCTGTATAACATATTTCCTAACATGCTTATTTCTGATGGTTCTGTTATAGGTACAATAACAAATGTAACTCCAGCAACTGGCATGGATGTTGTATTCAATAGTGCTGCAGACGCTACAGCTTTTGCTTCAAATACAACTCCATTTACAGCAACTATTAATTGGGCGAATGGTGGTGAAGACGCACCAATAGTAAAACCTTTAAAAATAATAGGTACAAATCAAGACTTAACAAATGAGGTTGTTTATATATTTGCAACTGATTATATTGATACATCTAACAATGGTTTATTATTTCCGTCTGTAAAAGAAAATGCAGTTGCTGCTTTTAACACTAATAAAGTAGGTACTGGTTTTATATATAAGTATGATTTAAAATCACCTACAACACCACCAGCTATATTAGTTTATGGATCTTGGTTAAACTTTGCTCAAAACTTTGAGATATTAAATTCTAATTTATTAGAAAATTTATTATTTTGGACTGATAATAGAAATCAGCCTAGAGTTATAAACGTTAAAACAGCTTCTGAAAATAACACTAGTGCACCAGGTCAAAACAACTGGCAATCACCTTTTTATTATAATGAAGATCATGTTAGTGTAGCTAAATTTGCTCCATATCAAACAATACAATTGTTTAAAAGATTTGATCAAGCTGATGCTGGTTATAATTTTACTGGACCATCTACTCAAACTACAATGAGGGATGTTGTTAGTTTATATGCTGTTAATGGTGGTACTAGTGAAGCTACAGCTAATTTTGCGGCTGGTGTAGGTACTATTAATATAGATACAAATAGTGTAAATGGTTTTTACGAAGGTTTATCAAATAATACCTTGGTAGATATGACTGTTTGGTATTTTAAACAAGATCCAAACAACCCATCAATTCCACCAGTATTAACAGACACAGGGTGTACTGTTCAACAATACCAACCTAACACAGGTGATGTACAATTAAACGGTACATTAGCAGATGAAATATATATAGGAAATCAAATAATATTTAATATAAATCCTTTTTATATTGATAATTACCCAGGTGATCCTAATTTTTTAGAAGATAAGTTTGTTAGGTTTAGTTATAGATTTAAATATGTTGATGGTGAATATTCTATATTTGCACCATTTACTCAAGTTGCTTTTATGTCAAAGCAAAATGGTTTTTTCTTAGGAACTGAAGACGAAAACTTTAAAGATGAAGACGATGCGTATAGAAGTTCTGTAGTAGAGTTTATGGAAAACCAAGTAACAAACGTATTACTTAGAATACCATTACCAAACACAATAGACAGTCCTGCATCGGCGCCAGTCTATATGCAGTGTGATCAAATAGAAGAGCTGCTTAAAGTAAAGGAAATAGATATATTATATAGAGAGGCTGGTACGTTACCAGTTAAAGTATTAGAAACAATTAAGGTTGAAGAAGTGGCGGCTGAAGGGGGGAGTAGTACTTTTTATGAATATAACTATCAGTCTAGAAAACCTTTCAAAACATTACCAGAAAGTGAATTAATAAGGGTATTTGATAAAATACCTAAGACAGCAAAGTCTCAAGAAATAATTAGCAATAGAGTTGTTTATGGTAACTATGTAGATAAGCTAACTCCTCCTGCTGATATTGACTATAACGTTGGTATATCAGATAAATTTCCATTAACAACAGGTGGTTTGGTTGATGGTGATTATTCTTCTATTGTAGAATATCCTCAACATAGTGTTAAGCATAATAGAAGTTATCAAGTAGGTATAGTCTTGTCGGATAGATATGGTAGACAATCTAGTGTTATATTGTCATCTAATAAAAACGAGATACAGCAAAATAATATTAATTTTGGTGGATCAACTTTTTATGCTGCTTATAGAACTAAATTAAGTATTGAAAACGAGTCGTCAGTATTAGACTGGCCAGGTGATTCTATTAAGCTAGTATTTAACGACATAGTACAAAGTACATATTTACCTATTGATGAAGGTGGACCAACAAATCAGTTTAATGGTGAGCCCGGTATATTTAGTTACAATGAATCTTTATCATCAGAGTTTATACCAGGTGGTTGGCACTCTTATAAAGTTGTTGTAAAACAAAACGAGCAAGAATACTATAACGTTTATTTACCTGGTATTATAAATGGCTATCCAGCAAACAATGAAAACTTTGGTACAGAAGTAGGTGAAACAGCTTTTAGTACATTACTAGCGGACAATATAAATAAAATACCTAGAGATTTATCAGAAGTAGGACCTGATCAAAGACAGTTTAGAAGTTCAGTAAGACTATTTGGTAGAGTAGAAAACGGTGGTGAAGATTTAAGCTTTACAGTTCCACCTTATAATACTCAGTATTATCCTGGTAGAGTAGCAAGTAGTGTGGATGCTATTGGTGTGTCAAGTGAAATTAATCCATCGGAAAATACAACAGATCCAACGTCTTTAAGTATATATCAAGGTAACACAAGACCTTACATGATGAGGTTATCTACCGCTAAAAATATTGGTGAAGAAGATGTGCCATCAACAAACCCAGGTACTCTTCCACCTGGTAACGTAGACTTTCCACATTTAGCTGTATATGAAACTAATCCTGTTATATCAAACATCGATATATATTGGGAAACTAGCACAACAGGTTATTTACCTGAATTAAATTATTTAATACAAACAACTGTTGGTGCTCCAACTGGTATTACAAACCCAAACCCTTCATGGAGGGAAAATCAAAGAGATGCTGGTGGTACACAAACAGGTGCTGTTGATTCTAAATTTATAACTGATAGTTTTAAAGCTATAGACGATGCAAATCAAATAACAGGTTATTTTAGGTATTCGCCTGGTAGTTTTAGAGCTTTAACTGGTGGTAATAATCAAGTTGATTATGGTGATGCTAATGCTAATCCATGGTTTGAAATTGTTGAAAATGGTGATTCTACCCAAGGTACTTATGATATAAGAATAGCTTTAACAACAACAGGTGAAGATAGTATTTGTTATGATGGTAACTCTAGTGTTACAGATCAATTTACATTTGAGTTTGGTTTAGAACTATATGATCCAAACGTTGGCGCTTTTAATGGCTCTGTTACTACTCGTAATATAATTATTAACCTAGAAAACATAGCACCTACAATAAGCAATTGTAGTAATCCTAGCGCGTTTTTACCACCACAAAGTTATCCTGTAACTGTTACAGATTTAGATGGTGTTAACGGTTGTTATGCTACAGCATTAGATCAAACAGATTTAGTTTGGTTATTTGATGTTCCAAACCAAAACCCTTCTAATACAATAACAATGGTTGATGGTTCGATATTTAATATATCAACATCAGGTGTTATAACATTAGAAAATAGTGGTATTTCTCCAGCTGGTAGTTATGTATTAAATGTAATACTAGCAGACTCAAATCAAGGTCCAGGTTTTCTTACAGATACTTGTACAGTAGTAGCTACATGGGGTAAAGATCCTGCGTGTATAGGTTTTTACTTCAACAACCCAGCAACAGGTGGCGGGCCATGGACTCAGTATACTAATAGCTCTGGTTTCTTTGGTGGAAGCACAAGAGTATATATGGTTGAAGATCCTGGTACAGATTCAGATATACCACTAATAATACAGCCATGTATGTTCCAACCAGCACCTCAAGGTGGTAATTGTTTTTCAGATACTAACTTTTTCCATGGTGGTGGATATGATCCAGCGACTGATGTTGGACCAGCTTTAACTACTGTTAATACAAACGCTAGTAGTAGTGGTACGGGTATAACAGTAACAGTACAAGACGCTGCAGGTGGACAAATTCAAAGAGTTATATATAATCCTGGTACAGGTTCTGGTTACAATGAGGGTGATATATTGCAAATAAATAGATCAACAGGTAATCCAGCTATAACGCCAGCTACATTTGAATATAGGCCTGGTGGTTCTGTACCTTATGTTGGTTGCTCCGGATTAACACCTGTTGGTGGTTCACCAAGTCAATACGCTGATTGTTTTATTTCTCAAGAAAAATTTGAGGTTATTAAAAATGCAGGTTATACTGATGCGCTACCTTGTAAATGTGATGGTGAAGATTACACTATATTAAACCCTAATGCTGGATTTTATTTCTGGTATGGTATGGCTAGCTTTGCGGCATACGATGGAAGCAATACTACGTATAACGGTGTTCAGCATCAATATATAGGTACTAATGCTAATAATGCTGGTATTATGTATTATAGAGATCCTAATGGTTATAGTGGTACAGTAGTTCCTAATTGGCAAATAGCTACAGATATAGATGGTGTTCAAGCTATTTATAAAGGTTATTGGCAGTCAGACACTGTAGCCACTACACCTAACAGCGCTCCGTATGGTGGTGGTTTAATAGTCAATACACCTCCTAATAGTGCTTTTGGTGGTATGGAGTTTGTTACTAATGCTAACTTTACTGATCAACAAAGTCAGGTATATGGCGGAAGATATTTTGCTTTTAATGTACCAGGTGAATACAAATTTGAAAGTGGACGTATGGAATCTACTAGATCAGGTGAGTTTACAAGCTTTTGCCCAGGTAGTCTTAACTGTAACTCAAATTTTCCATCATGTTGTAGTGGAACAAGTAATTCAGGTGATTTATTTACTCCAGAAGTAATGGAAACAGACTATGTAATGGGTGACGCTTATTATGATTCAAACTCTTGTTTTGCACCAGCTGGTCAAGAGGCTTTATATTCACCAATATTTTCTACTAAGTATTGGATTAATCCTGCTACTGGTACTGGTGGACCTACAAACGGTGGAGGAACAGGTGGTCAATATACTGTGTGGGCTCAAGGTTATTTAACTAAATACGTACAAGAGTTTTTTACAGACAAAGAATTAACTACCAAATGGACACCACCAAGTGCTGGTACTTTTTGTTGGAGATATGCTGGTGAAGTATTTCAAAATGGAACAGTGCAAGCAAGAGCTGACTCAGCTCCAAATGAATATGGTAACCAATGGTACAGTGCTCAATTTAGCGGTGGAGGTGATAAACAAAATCCGGCAACTACTGTAAATTTAAATAATACAACGGCATAGCATGGGATATATAGTTGAAGTAAAATATTTTAATACCTTTTTATTAAAAAGAGTTATGAACCAAGCTGGAACTAGAGGCCATTGGCCTAACTTAGTTACAGCTACAGCTGTTAATAATTATCCTACAAAATTACAATTTAGCTTAAATGCTGGTACAGGTAGTTTAACTGGTCAAGCGGAATCAGTAGGAAA
>MDTC01259958.1_pt1 | contig 14183 bp, 15 predicted proteins | sample 811181 | NCBI WGS metagenome assembly MDTC01 (sample SAMN05326644, study PRJNA326480) | marine metagenome | isolation source: seawater | place: Pacific Ocean: North | collected 2011
GGATAGAGAGATAGAAATATTAAAAGCCAAGTTAGAACTAGATCTCAAAATCAGCGAGATCAAACTAACCTCGGCAACCGACAAATACACAAATCTTCTCAATATAAAAGACGAGGAGAACAAGCGACTACAGGAACTAGCACTAGAAAGACCAAACGATAACAGCCATTGGTGGCTTGCCGGTGGTGTGCTTGGTGGTATAGTTCTTTCCATAGCAGTCTTTGCAGTCGCCGTGGAGATCAAGGACTAATGGCAGGTATCGGCAAGTATAGTCATAATAAATTAGTTTCTATAATTAAACAAACTCACAATAGCGTTGATACAGGCGAAGCAGCGGGTAATCCTGCTGGATCTAATACACATCTACAATACAACAATAATGGCTCCTTTGGTAACATATCCACCTTTACCTTTAATGGAAGTGACTTGTCAATAGCTGACGATGTTAAATTAAAATTTGGAACTAACAGCGATGCACATATAGAATATAACGAAAATGGAGATGATTTTTTAGTAATATCTGGTTCTTCACAGGGCATTGTCCTATCCGGCTCAACGATCCAAATAGACGGAACTTTGGAGGGGGCATCCCCGCTTAAGATCGGCGGTGAACTACAGTTTGTATCGACGGGAGACGCGGCAGCTTTTAACTTCGGACCAAACAACGAAGCAAAAATATATTATGAGGATGGCGGCAACGGGGCTTTGATAGTTTCAGGGTCAGAACACCGAGGACTTGTCTTGTCTGGGTCTTGCATTCACATAGATAAATTTTTGGCTGTGGGAGACTGCTCCGCAACTCACGCAATCACTTTACCAAACAATAGTGACCCAAGCGGTCATGTTAAGGCTAATTCCTTTTTTACATATTCTTCAATAAGGTATAAGGAAGATGTTGAACCCCTTGATTTTGCTGTCAATACTATCAGCAAACTGCAAGGTGTTTCTTATAGGTGGAAAGATACTGGCAAGAAAGATTATGGCTTTATAGCAGAGGAAGTCGGTAAGGTGTTGCCGGATATTGTTGAGTGGAGCCAAGACCCACAATATGTTAATAGTATGGACTACACTAGGATTATCTCATTTCTGGTTGAGGCTGTCAAAGAACAACAAAAGAAAATTGATATTTTAGCTGAAAAGTTAGATAAAATAGGTGTATAATAACCGGTAATGAAGAAAAAAGACTCTAATTGGGTAGTAAAAGTAGAAAAGGCGATAGCTGAGAAATATGGTAATATTGCTATACAAAATCCGAGATCGTTCTGGGACCAAAGAAAAGAAGAAAGTTACCTCAAGCAAATAAAAGAAAGATATAAAAAAGATAACAAGCAGAGAGAAAGAACCGAAAAGATTTACAAAGATGGTTTTTTCCTTTCAAAAAAACTACTTACTAGAGACGAAGACCGTGTTTGCCCAGCTTGCTTTGAATACTCTTTTGAGCCAAAAGATGACTTGTACATGAGTAAGTATGATTGTTGTTGGAAGTGCTATGTGCACTTTGTTGAGCACAGAGAAGACAGGTGGATGAACATGGACCAAAGAGTAGAGTTTTTAGGAAACTTTTATAAGGGGAAAGATAATGGCTAGCGTTTTAGATGTTGTACAGACAATTCAAAGTATTGTCGCACAGAAAGGATATGATGGTGCCCTTGATGAAGAAGGCAAACCGGTTGAGATAGGACTTAGAAGAGAAGTTGACAATGTTGTTACAGACAGTAGACTCGTTGACGGATTCAAGGTCAGATTTCAGGGCAACAAGATGATTCTGAACTATTCGTCGGAGTGCAATATTAAAAATGTTGCAGATCCAAAGTTTGAATCAAAAGTAAACCAGAAAATCGCAGATATTGTCTCTTTTCTTAAGAAAGAATATAGGTCTGCTGCTGGAAAAAACCTTTCTCTAGTTCAAGAAGGGGAAACAGACATTCTTGTGCAAAAAATGTCAAATATTAGAACTTGGTATCAAACCTCTTCTATTTATAAGCTCGGTGGCGTTCCCGGTCTGGGAGAAGAGGAGACTCTTCCACCACAACAGAGGCTGGAAGAAAGTATCAGAAACTGGATTAAGGCTTCAAAATAGTGAAGATAGATGTCGTATCAATTAACAAAAAAAGAAAAACTTAAAGAGATTGTTAAGTCTGGTAAAAACCCATCTTATTTTATAAATAACTATACAAAAATTTCACACCCAATCAAGGGTCAAATTCCATTCAAAACTTATGATTTTCAAGACCAGTTATTGGAAGACTTCAATGATTATCGATTTAATATTATTTTAAAAGCTAGGCAGCTGGGAATATCAACAATTACTGCTGGCTATGTTGCTTGGATGATGCTCTTTCACAAGGACAAGAATATCCTTGTTATGGCTACCAAGTTTCAAACTGCGGCAAATTTGGTAAAAAAAGTCAAAGCGCTAATGAAGAATCTACCAGACTGGATGCAGATAGCTAGCATTGAAATAGACAATAGAACATCTTTTGAACTAAGCAACGGATCTCAAATTAAAGCCTCTACAACCTCTGGGGATGCTGGTCGTTCGGAAGCGCTATCTCTTCTTGTTGTCGACGAGGCAGCCCATGTTGAAGGTCTTGATGAGCTTTGGACCGGACTCTATCCCACCTTGTCAACAGGAGGTCGCTGTATTGCCTTATCTACCCCAAATGGTGTGGGAAACTGGTTCCACCAGACATATATTGATGCTGAACTAGGCAATAATGATTTTTATCACACAAACTTGCCGTGGGAAGTGCATCCAGACAGAGACGATGAGTGGTTTTCTGAAGAAACAAAGAATATGTCCAGAAGACAAATTGCTCAAGAATATGAATGTAATTTTAATATGTCTGGTGAGACAGTCATACATTCTGATGACATGGAGAGGATAAAGCAATCCTTGGCAGATCCAACATATAGAACAGGTTTTGATAGAAATTTTTGGATATGGGAAAAATACGATGCAAGTTGCAAATATCTCTTAGTGGCAGATGTATCTAGGGGAGATGATAAGGACTTTTCTGTATTCCATGTGTTTAAATTAGAAACTATGGAAGTTGTAGCAGAGTATAAATCTAAAATCACACCGGACCTTTTCTCAAATATATTAAATGATGTTGGGAGAGAATATGGCAATTGCCTAATGATAATTGAGAATAACTCTGTAGGCTATGCCGTGCTGGATAAACTAAAGGACTTAGCATACCCAAATCTTTACTACTCAGTTAAGTCAACACATGAATATGTCGAACAGTATCAGGGGGAAAACATGAGCAACGCTGTTGCTGGCTTTTCGATGACCTCTAAGACTAGACCACTTGTTGTGGCGAAAATGGAAGAATTCATTAGAAATAAACTAGTTACAATATATTCAGCTAGACTATTTAGTGAGTTAGAGACTTTTGTTTGGCATAACGGTCGCCCTCAAGCTATGCGTATGTACAATGATGACCTTGTAATGGCTTTTGCTATCGGGTGCTGGGTAAGAGACACAGCTCTGGAAGTTAACCAGAGGGATACGGAATATGCAAAGGCTTTTTTAGGTGCAATGACGAGTACAAAAACTCACCTAAACACATCTATTCCGGGACAAATTGGCTATAAATCGATTGCAAAAAGTGATAAGATAAAGGAACAACAACAATTTAGTTGGATATTGAAGGGATAAAAAATGGCAGATAGAAATAACAACCCGAGAAACGAGACATCTCCCCTATTTAAAAGACTCACAAGACTATTTTCTGGACCTATTGTTAATTATGATGCCCAAATGGTCGTAAGGAACTCTAGATCTGACACAGACAAGTTTGCATCAAAGTTCACATCAGCAAGCGGTCAGCAATTCAAAAAAACTAGTTATAATCCTTTTTCAAACCTGACTTCTGCTACAATGGCAAATGTGTCAAGAAGCCAAAGATATATTGACTTTGACCAGATGGAGTATGAGCCAATTATTGCTTCGGCTCTAGACATATATGCCGATGAAATGACCACATCTAGTCACCTTCACCCCCTCTTGAAAATACATTGTCCAAATGAGGAAATAAAAGTTATCTTGAATTCCCTATACCACAATGTTTTAAATATAGATCATAATCTGTTTAGCTGGTGCAGAACAATGTGTAAGTACGGAGACTTCATGTTGTATCTGGACATTGAAGAGGAGCAGGGCGTTGTAAATGCAATAGGTCTGCCAACTAGAGAGGTGGAAAGGCTAGAGGGGGAAGATAAGACAAATCCCAATTATGTACAATATCAGTGGAATTCTTCTGGAATGACATTTGAAAATTGGCAAATAGCACACTTTAGAGTCTTAGGAAATGACAAATATGCCCCATACGGAACATCAATTTTGGACCCCGCAAGGAGGATATTTAGGCAATTAAGTTTATTAGAGGACGCAATGATGTCATATAGGATTGTCAGATCTCCAGAGCGCCGCGTTTTCTATGTGGATGTGGGGGGTATAAATCCTAATGAAATAGAGCAGTATATGCAGAAAGTAGTAACTCAAATGAAGCGTAACCAAGTCGTTGATACAACAACAGGTCGAGTTGATTTGAGGTACAATCCGATGTCCATCGATGAGGATTATTTTATACCAGTTCGAGGAGGTCAATCAACAAAGATAGAAAGCTTGCCCGGAGGAACTTATACTGGAGACATAGATGATGTTAAATATTTGAAAAACAAATTATTTTCTGCTTTAAAGATACCGCAATCGTACCTTTTCCAAGGAGAGGGAAGTGCAGAAGATCAGACAACTTTAGCACAAAAAGACATCCGGTTTGCAAGAACCATCCAAAGACTTCAAAGAGTTATTGTTTCGGAGCTAGAAAAGATAGGTATCATTCACCTTTACACCCTTGGATACAGGGGCAATGACTTGATATCTTTTAAAATGTCTCTAAATAATCCATCTAAAATAGCAGAATTGCAAGAATTGGAGCAGTGGAGAACAAAATTTGATGTTGCAGGGGCAGCTACTGACGGATTCTTTAGTAAGCGTTGGGTGGCAACTAATTTGTTTAACATATCTGAGGAAGAATTCTTAAGAAACCAAAGAGAGATAGCTTATGATAAGATAATGTTGGCGCAATTTGATGCTCTTGACGGAGACGCGGGAGCAGCAGAAGGCGGTCTTGGAGGCGGTCTTGGGGGGGCTGATTTGCTTGGCGGAGAAGGTGGAGATGACCTCGCGGCAGCAGACCTTGGCGGTGACGATGCTGCATTAGATGCACCAGAAGAAGCAATCCCGGAAGAGCCAGACACGAACCTTTTAGCCGTTCCCGGAAAGCGAGATGATGATGCAAATGTTAATATGGCAAAGAGAGGGGACAAAAACAAAATTTACACAACCACCAGTAAGTCCAAGGGAAAGTGGCATGAGTTAAGTCAAGACCCTTCTGGCAAAAGAGCCCTCCGTAGATCTATGAGTTCACAAGCTGGAAACAGAAACATCTCAGGGACCCCAAAGGGGTATAATGATTTGAAAAGACTCTCAAAGGGTGTTTATACCGAAGAGCAATCTAATTATGATATGCAAGAAAAGCAATTGTTAGAATATAATAATGAAATTAAAGGTCTAATAAAAGAGATGGAGAAAAAACAAAATGTCGAGCAAAATTAAACATAATAAGAAAAGAAATACCGCTTTTCTTTACGAAGCGCTTGTTAGAGAATTAGCCAAAGCCACGATGAAAAAAGAGGTGGTCACAAAAAATAAAATAGTTTCAATAATTAAGGAATTTTTCTCCGATAATAAACCTTTAGCGAGAGAACTAAAGTTGTATCAAGGCATTTTAGAAACAAAAACAGGCGACAAAAGATTAGCAGAAAAAATCTTGTTAGAATCCAGAGTCGAAAGAGGTGCTCTGAATAGCAAGGCGTTATTTAATGAACAGAGTGCATTAATATCTAAAATTAACAAAGAGTTATCTAGTGAGGTTTATTCAAATTTTGTACCAAACTATAAAAGCCTAGCTACTTTGCACCAAATATTTAACAATCCAAAAGTAAAAGCAAAAGATCGCGTTTTGCTGGAAGAGTCAATATTGCAAGTCATGACTCCTGAAGACAAAGAAGAAGAGAATACACTACCTCACATAGATGATGTGGTGTATAGGTCTTTTGCAAAATCATTTAATGAGACATATGACTCTCTTCATGAGAGGCAGAAAAAATTACTTAAGTGTTATCTTGGATACTTGGGAAATGATGACCTAGAAATGAAAATTTATTTAGATGAGGAGCTTGGAAATTTAAAAAGTGAAATTGAAAACTCTCAAGAGTTAGAAATATTCCCTGAACAAAAAAGTGAGATGCTGGAACTAATCGAGTCTTATTCTAAGAAAGAATTATCAGATGAGGAATTAAAGAAAATATTGAAAATCCAACAATTAATTGAGGAGTCCAAAAACAATGATTAAAGTAACTGTTGGAGGCCTTCCAGAATATGTGAGAGAATATATAGAAACACTCGACATGAAAAAGTCTCTCGGCGGTCATTTGATGATTTATAATCACAAAGATATTAATGTGGTGGTAAAAATAAAAGAGAGAAAAATAGTTGCATATAGTAAAAATACATTTAGTGATGTAGTTTACAATACACAAAATAGGTTTTTCAATCATTTAGTTGAGCATGGAGTTGTCGAACCAGAGACAATACGAGGATCTAATGTTTTTGGAGCCTTATTGGCAGAATACCCAGAGAATAAAGAGATAAAAGATATATCTGAAATTGTATTATATAATATAGCTCTTTTTATGCTAGAAGAAACCAAATATATGGAAGAGGTTACGAAGGTTGAGATGGAAAGGGAGCAAGAGCTGTTAGATCCATCCGACGAAAACTCAACTGAATTTGGCGAGGTGCCACAAGAGACAAGCAAAGGCTCAATGCAGCCATACTATCCGGGTTATTCATACGGTCTGGCAGGGATTTATAGGTACGAATAGTGGATCTATTATATTTTATTCTCGCTTCTTGGGGAATGACCCAGATTCTAGTTTACGGAACAATTTTTGAAAATCATCGCGGTTGGATTATGGAAAAATCTGATTGGTTTGGAACACTTATCCACTGTCCGATGTGTACGGGTTTTTGGGTTGGTGTTTTTTTGTTTGGAATAAATGGCTTTACAGAACTATTTAATTTTGAGTATAATATCGCTAATTTGTTAATTTTAGGATGCATTTCGTCTGCTACATCTTATGCTTTAAATATAATTATTAGCGATAGTGGAATAAAACTTAATCATATTAGTGAGTAGGAGAGTGTAAAATGACAGCAAAATGGATGTTGCAGCCAGTGAGAAGATGTTGCAAGGGATCTTAGCTCGCACGGGTGATGCCCGTTAAAGGAAAGAGATATGACTGAAAAGATGGTAATTAGAGAGTATTATGAACTTTGCGATGGCGGAATTTGTCAAGATTTGCTTACCGAGGCAGAAAAGCGTTTTGTTGCAGATGGGGGAATGATATTGTCTGGTGTGATCCAGAGATGCGGCGTTCCTAATGGGAATGGAAGAATTTATACCGAAGATGTTCTCAAGAGAGAAGTTGGATTGTACGAAAATTTAGTAAAGGAAAACAGAGCACTTGGAGAATTAGATCATCCAGAGTCAAACATCGTTAATCTTGCTAATGTATCTCACAGAATGACTGCTGTTTGGATGGAAGGTGATGATGTATATGGAAAATTACAGATCCTAGAGACGCCATCGGGAAAAATACTAAGGGCGCTCGTCGAGGGAGGCTGCAAGATTGGTATTTCTTCTAGGGGAACTGGAACACTATCTGAAAGTCCAAATGGCTCAATTGTGAATGATGATTTTCAACTGATTTGCTTCGACATGGTTTCGGAGCCATCAACCGCTGGTGCTTTTATGATGAAAGAAAATAAAGACAATAATGTCTTTACAAAAGCAGACGAATTAAACAGGCTAATACAGGATATTTTAAGTTAGAAATATGAAAAAATCAGAATTTAAACAACTTATTAAAGAGAGTGTAAGGGAAGTTCTTGTGACAGAGGGCTTTCTTTCGACAATTGTGGCTGAAGTTGTCAAAGGCATTGGAACAAATGTTGTGACTGAAAGAGTCGTTGAGACCCAAAAGCCAGAGGAAAAAGTAAAGTTTCAAGAAATAAGAACACAAGAAAAGAAAAATCATCTTCAAGAAACAAAGAAGAGGATGCTTGATGCGATTGGTAAAGATGCATACGGGGGTGTTAATGTTTTTGAAGGAACAAGTCCAATGCGTAAAAATGGTTCCCCCGGATCAGCGCCTGCACCAAATTCCGCTTTAGGAGATATTGACCCAAGTGATCCCGGAGTAGATATTTCTGGTATTATGGGAGCCACCGCCGCGTGGAAAGAAATGATAAAATAGGTATATGATGAAAAAGAAAGCAAAACCAGTCCATGTAGAGGTAACACCTAGAAAAAATGAATCTCCAGAGAGAATGATCAAGAGATTTATTAAAAAAGTTAAAAAAGAAGGCATTCAAGATGAGTGGCGCGAAAAGCACATGTTTTTTGAAAAGCCAACAGACAAACGCCGCAGAAAAAAGAAAGAGCGCCAAAGAGTAATAAAAAGACTTCAAAGAGAATATGAAGCCAAATATAAAGATTAGGAGATTATGAAATGACACACCCAATTTACAGTGCGAAAGCTAGCGGTTTAGGAAATTCAGCCGCATATCAAGTAGCAGGCAGACCTTATATCACAGGATCTGTAGTCGAGGCTTCCACGGACGGCTCAACCGAGATAAGAGTTCAGTTTCCGTCTGTTACGAAGCAAATCACATTAGTATGCACGGGAGCAACCGGAACAGGTGTAAAGTTCCATTTTGATAGCTCTCAGGACAGCGGCAATGTTATAGACAATCACATCGGAGGGATCCACGGCTTTCCTGTTAATGCATCACCGGAAGCTAACAACAATGTAATTTCTTTTGGTGTTAAATGTAATGAAATATTTATCTCTCCACTAACAAACGCTCAGACAGGATTCGTACTTTATGCAGAATTGACACATATCCCCGCAGATGAAATGTACGAGCTTACAGGGTCAGGCATAAACCGATTGGGATAATTTAAATGCCTTTAATATTGAGCACATTCAAAAAATGTGCTTTTATTTTCCTGATGACCTTTCCATATCTTCCATCCAAAACTATTTATATATGAGCACCCTCATGGTGTTTACCCGCGCCCTACGGCGCTTTTTCTTTAACTTTTTCTAAAATTTAAATATTAAATCTATGGAGGATTTATGAATGGCTACTAATTTATCACAAACCGGATTAGAAGTTGCCAAGGTAGAACACGGGGATATCGCCACTGGCGGTACCGACAAGGTTTTACTTTATGCTTCTGGTTCTGGATCGGACACTAGGCTCTATGTTAAGTCTGGTGCAGACGCACAAAAACAACTTGGCTTTGACATCGACCAATTCGATGCTCTTGGCGGAACTGGTGTTGCACAGGGAGATCACTTTATCTTCTCTGATGCCGGCACTGAAAAGAAAATTACTTTCTCTAACATGGAAGATGCAATCTTCGGAAATGTTTCTGGCGATCTCGCAGTTGCTGCCGGTGGTGCTGCCACTATTCAAGCTGACGCTGTTGAAGGTTCAATGCTTAACGACAATGTTATTTCTGGTCAAACAGAATTGGCTCACGCAGACATCGCTTCTGCTGACGAGTTAATGATCTCTGACGGTGGAACATTGAAGAAAGTTGGACTTGATAGTCTTCGCGATCACTACTACGGACAAGTTTCCGGTGATGCTACAATCGCTGACGGCGGTGCTTTGACTCTGGCTGCTAACTCTGTTTCTCAAGTTCAACTTGACGATGACGCTGTTGGTGCTGACGAACTAGCTGCTAATGCTGTCGTTGAAGCCAGTATTGTTGACAACGCAGTCACTTTGGCTAAGATGGCAGGTATTACTAGAGGTTCTATCATCTTAGGTGATTCAGCTGGTGATCCTTCGCTTCTTGCAAAAGGTTCTGCTGCTCAATTTCTTCAGTCTGATGGAACTGATCCGTCTTATGTATCAATCTCCGGTGATGCTACAGTTGCTGCTGGTGGTGCTTTGACAATTGGAACCGGCGTTGTTGAACATGCGATGCTCGCAGCTGATTGTATCGATGGCGACAACATTCAAGATGATGTTGTTAACTCTGAGCACATCGCACTTGGCGCTCTTGATGCAGAGCACTATGCATCTGGTTCTATCCAAACCGGACACCTCGCTGATAACCAAGTCTCTTTAGCTAAGATGGCTGGATTGGCTTCTGCTAAGTTTATTCTTGGTGATAGCAATGGCGACCCTGCTGCTGTGACCATGAGCGGTGACGCAACTTTGTCTAATGCTGGTGTTCTTACAATCGCTTCTGCTGCTGTTGAGCATGGCATGCTTGCTGAAGACATCATCTCTGGACAAGCTGCTCTCGGCGGTGCAACCGTTGCTCAAGCTGACTTGTTGATGCTTGATGATGGACCGGGCGCTGTCAAGAAAGTGACATTCTCAAACTTTGAAGATTCACTCTTCGCAAATGTTTCTGGCGATATCGCAGTTGCTGCTGGTGGTGCTGCCACTATTCAAGCTAACGCTGTCGAAGGTTCCATGCTTAACAGTAATGTTGCTGGTTCTGGTCTTGACTATAGCTCAAATGAGCTTTCTGTTGATGTTTCTGACTTCATGGCAAATGGCGCAGACAACAGAATTGTTACTGCGACTGGTACTGATGCCATGAATGGTGAAGCTAACTTGACTTTTGATGGCTCTACACTTGGATTAGCTGGTGCATTGTCCGGATCCGGAGCAGCGATAGTCGTAGGGGGTGTAACAACTTCTGGCGGTTTCGCAGCATCAGGTTCTTCAGCACTTGCGGGATTATCTTCAACTGGTATTACTTTATCAGGAAATCTGTCTGGATCAGGCGGCATTCAAACTGTTGGAGGACTGATCATCGGAGGAGCACAGTCTGCTTTCTCTGGCTCTGTTATCATGGATTCCATGAGCGTCGGCGGCGGATACGGTGCCGGAAGTGGTATCTCAATGACCAATGCCGGTCGTCTTCAGATGAACGAGAACCTTACTGTTGATGGAACAGCACAAGTTAAAAGCGCCTTAACAATCGGTGCGGATGGTGCTGGTGTTAATGCTACATTCCACGGTGCTGTTGCTAACGAAGTCATGCGCTACGATGCTGCAACCCATGTTCTTCAGTTCAAAGACTCTTCAGATGCAAGTATTCTCACACTTGGTGGTGATTCTACTAGTGAATTTGCTCTTGATGTTGCTGATGGCTCAAACAATCTTAATAAAGTTCGTGCCGCTGCATTCGTCACCTACTCGGATGAAAGCTTGAAGCAAGATGTTGAGACAATGAACACTGCGCTTGATACTGTCATGTCCTTGAATGGTGTTGAGTTCACTTGGAAGAACTCCGGCGAAAGAGACTTTGGTTTCATCGCTCAAGAAGTTCAAAAAGTCGTTCCAAAGGCAGTCCACACTGCTTCTGACGGCGTACAAGGGGTTGACTACTCAAGACTCACTTCTGTTCTCGTTGAGGCTGTAAAGGCTCAACAAATTCAGATCGAAGAATTGAAATCACTCCTCAAGAAGTAATACTTTTTGATAACCGAGGGCAGGGGCTTACGGGCCTCTGCCCTCACTTTATTCTAATTACAATATGAAAATAGCATCTAGAAAAGACATTTTAGAATATATAAGGTCGACAGATCCTGATTATAGAGTTGATCAAAATGTTATTTATGCTAGAAAAGCCTTCATCACGAATACCGTTGTTCAATGGTGCATATATCAAGTCAATATAAAAAAAATGAATCCCGGAGAAATGGACTTTTACTTGCAAGCAATAACTTCATTTTTGAGTGGAAATACAGATATATATTGGGATCAAGATGGTAACCTAGTGATATCCTAGAATAAAGTTTGTTTTTTTGGTGTTTTTGAGCATGATGCAACTAATTATTACTGGAAAATTGTTCTTTTTGTACAAAAAATTAGGAGATCAAACAATGTCATCTATGTTAGAACAGGCACTTATTGACGCCGCTGCCCTCAAAGAAGCTGCAATGAAAAACGCAGAAGCTGCAATAATAGAGAAGTATTCTGAAGAAATAAAAACAACTCTCGACTCCCTGTTGAGCGAAACACCCGCAGACGATGTGGAATTAGCACCACTCAGCCAGCCCGTAACGCCTAAAGTTGACAAATCTTTAGAAACAGCTAGCGACGAATCAGACAAAATATATGAACTAGACTTAACGCAACTAGAAGAGCTAGCTCAAGAAGCATATTCTGAAAATATTGATGAAGAAGGCTTGATGAAGCATGAAGATCTCTCTAATAATATTGAAGCAGCAGATAGCATGTCTAATGATGATGTTGAAATTGGAAATATTGACGAAGAAGTAGATTTAGCAAATTTGCTAGAATCTGATTCCGAAGAAGAAAAAATAGAAATCTCCGAAGAAGAACTAAAAGATATCGTAGAAAAACTTACCCTTGATTTTAATCCACAGAAAACAGGCTGGCTAGAGAAGCCGCAATATGAGACTCGCCAAGCAGAACTTGAGGCAGAGGCTCTTGCAGCGCATGATGACAGCGATGAAGAGGAAATGGATAAACTAAAAGAGGCTTTAAACTCCTCTAGTCAAGAAAATGAAAACCTTAGAGGAAAATTAAAAGAAATGACTAATGGCATCCAAGAGATGAAGTCATTTGCCGATAGGGTAAAAGGAACTTTAAGTGAAGTTAACCTACAAAATGCTAGGTTACTTTATATAAACAAGGCTTTGAGTAGTGACTCGTTGAATGGGCGGCAAAAAGATAGACTTGTCGAGGCTATATCGAATTCTAAAACAGTTGAAGAAGCGAAAGTAATTTATGAAACCCTTCAGGGCGCAGTGGGAGAGCGGAGACAAAGAAGTTCTGCTCCGAAATCACTTAGCGAGGCGGTGACAAAGCGTTCTTCAGCTTTGCTTAAAGGCAGCGAGGCTAAACCTACAAAAGATCCTAATTTGGATCGAATGAAGCGTTTGGCTGGTATTAATTAAACTAAAAAAGGAGAAATAAAACTATGTCAGTTTTAGAAAAATTAACAGAAGGCATTGTTAATCGTGACCTCCAGAAGGAAGGTGCTGCCCTGCTTGCGAAGTGGGAAAACACAGGTCTTCTAGAGGGATTGAATAACGAGCGTTCTAAAGACGCTATGGCTCGTTTGCTTGAAAACCAAGCGAAAGAGCTTCTTAGAGAAGCGGCATCATCCATGCAAAATGGTGATGTCGAGGGTTTTGCATCAGTTGCATTCCCAATTGTTCGTCGCGTATTCGGTAGCTTGATTGCTAACGATCTCGTCAGTGTTCAGCCTATGAGCCTCCCATCGGGACTCATCTTCTTCCTTGACTTTACATACAATCAAGACAAGGCAGCAGCAGGTGCATCATTCGAAGAGTCAGTTTACGGTGGAGCAAGAGTTGGTCATGAACTCACAGGCGGTGTTAACTTAGGTCAGGCAAAACTTGATTCTAGTGTACTTAACAACACTGCTCTCTCGGCGAGTAACCCAGAGCGTGGTTTCTATGGTCTTAATAATGGATTCGCCTCACCAACTGGTTCAAAAGCTCTTGCAGTAGACCGACTTACAGTCGCCGCACACGGTGTTTATCCGGGTGATGAGAGCACAGGTCTTGGCAAGTTGTGTCTATTCGATGTTGATATTCCTTCTGGTTCTGTTGTATCCGTTGCAACAGTGAATGTTTCTGAATTCACTAGCTCTAATGGGTCAAAAATGAATTTGGACAACCTTATCGGATTGGATATTGTTAATGATGGAACAAAAAGTAAAGTGGGTATTCTTCAGAGAAGATTAACTCACTTTGCAAGTGGTTCCGACAACGCAACACTTAACCTTGTTTTTGTCTCAACAGCATCTAATGATACCGGCGCTCTGACGAGCTTGAATGCTGGTCTCGCGCAAGTTGGAGACGCTACATTCGTGCTTGCAGATAACTTTGCGGGAGTTCCAAAAGCAGGAGCCTCAGAAGCTATCGGAGCAGTTGCAGCAGATCAAGACTGGCTTCTCGAAGATGAGTCAAGAATTCCAGAACTCAACATCAAAGTTGATTCCATCAGTGTAACA
>MDTC01194693.1_pt1 | contig 14181 bp, 13 predicted proteins | sample 811181 | NCBI WGS metagenome assembly MDTC01 (sample SAMN05326644, study PRJNA326480) | marine metagenome | isolation source: seawater | place: Pacific Ocean: North | collected 2011
AGATCATTTTGAAGTTGAAATACTAACTCACCATTTTCGGCATGTACTGTCGGAATCGCACCAAGTTCTAACGATCTTGCAAAACTTTTAATGAGAATTTCATCAGTTGCCATTATGGCGCCTTTATATGCCATAAAATGCTTAAAACTATTTACACCACAATCACGTACTAGTATCTCCATATCATCATATACACTATCATCCCACCATGTTATAGCTACGTGAAATGAATAGTCAGAAACAGATTTTTTTGCCCATTCTCTCCATTGATTGTAGGCATCTAAAATATTTTGCTGAGGAGAGGGTATGACAAAATCAATAATCATTGTGGTACCGCCAACAAGACCAGCTGAGGTTCCAGTTTCAAAATCTTCACTAGCAACAGTTCCCATAAAAGGTAGCTGCATGTGTGTATGAGGATCAATACCACCGGGCATAACAATTTGATCGCTCGCATCAATAATTTTTGCCTCTTTTGGAGGGCTAATATTTTTGTCAATCTGGGCTATTGTTCCATCAATGCAAAGCACATCTGCTTTTACGGATAACTCCGCATTAACAACAGTACCGTTTTTGATTAAAGTTTTCATTTCTTATCTCTAACCTCACTGCTTGCTACGAAGTAATATATTATTCCGCCCAGTGCTGATCCGGTAAACCAACCGTAAGTATAAAACCAACTTAGTATTTCAAGCTTAAATGATAAGACTGTCAATCCAACAGGAAATAAAAAAGCAACTATTCCAGCAACATTCCAGGCTGGATATCCCATGTTATCTTTGTAGAGAGATATTAGGTCGTATTTTTGTTTTTTTACTAAAAAATAGTCAACTATCATGATACCAGCTATAGGACCGAGTAGGCTTGAATATCCCAATAGCCAGTTAGAATACATACTTTCGACACTAATCTCTGATTCTATCCAGCCTAATTTCTTTAATAGCTCCCAACTCATAAGTAAAATACCCATAAATCCTGTAATCAAAACACCTCGATTTTCATTTATGTAACGCGGAGCAATATTCTGAAAACTATTTGCAGGGGCAACTATGTTCGCTGCAGTATTGGTTGAGATAGTTGCCAGTATGATCATAAGCATGGATAAAATAACCCAAATAGGGTTATCAATATAACCAATTAGATTGACAGGATCAGAAACGGTTTCACCAACAAGACTCAAAGAGGCAGCTGTCAGTACAACACCTAATCCTGAAAATAAAAACATTGTAAGAGGCAGCCCAATTATCTGGCCAATAATTTGACTTCGCTGAGATTCGGCGTAACGACTAAAGTCCGGAATATTTAGCGATAACGTTGCCCAAAAACCAACCATTGCAGTGAGTCCAGCCATAAAGTACTTTATGAAAGAGGAACTTTCAGGACGATTCGCAGGGGTTGAGAGAATCTCTGATATTGACACTTTTGGTATTGCCCAGACGACTAAACCTATGGCAACAATTAACAGAAGTGGCGCTGCAAGAGTCTCAAATTTTTTGATTGATTCAGATCCTCTAATTACTACTGCAATATTTAATATCCAAAATATAAAGAATCCAATTACTTCTCCTTTACTTCCTAGCAATGCCCAACTATCAAATAAAGCAGACAACATTAAATGTATAGCAATTCCCCCAAAGAGAGTTTGTACTCCAAACCATCCGCAAGCAACAATCGCTCTTATTAATGAAGGAATATTAGAGCCAATAATTCCAAATGAGGCTCGCAACACAACAGGGCATGGTATGCCATATCGTGTTCCTGGAAATGCATTAAATGTTAATGGAATTAATACTATAAAATTAGCAACGAGGATGGTTAATAGTGCTTCTGATACTGATAATCCGAAATAAGCTGTCAGCACCCCTCCTAGTGTATAAGTTGGCACGCAAATAGCCATGCCAACCCACAATGAGGCTATATTCCAGCGAGTCCAAGTCCTTTGGGATACTTTCGTTGGTGCAATATCGGTGTTGAAGCGAGGGCTTGATGCAATATCCTCACCCACATCAAGCTCAATATGCTCACCAACCTTGCGTATAGAACTTAAATGAGGATTAATTGACATAAAGCTAACTACTTATCTAAGAGTAATTTGTAAGATTCTGTTCTTCTATCTCGAAAGAATTGCCACGTGTCTCGAACTTCTCGAATTACATCTAAATCAATATCATGTATTAGAAGCTCATCATCAGAATAACTAGCTTGTGCTTCAATTACTCCAAGGGGATTTACTATATAACTCGAGCCATAAAATTCACCCATTTTATGTGTTGAGTTCCAAGGCTCCTCTTTGCCAACTCGGTTTATTGCTCCTATATAGACTCCATTTGCCGCCGCTGAAGCTGGTTGCTCAAGCTCCCAAAGATACTTACTTAGACCAGCGACTGTTGCTGAGGGATTGACAATATAATCTGCTCCATTCAAAGCTAAAGCTCGCCATCCTTCTGGAAAATGACGGTCATAACAGATATAGACTCCAAGTTTCAAAAAAGCAGTTTGGAAAACAGGCCAACCAGAATCACCAGGTTTAAAAAAGAATTTTTCATAAAAACCTGGAGCTACTTGAGGAATATGAGTTTTACGATATTTACCAAGGTATTCGCCGTTCGCATCAATGACTGCAGCTGTATTGTAGTAGATACCTGTCATTTGCTCTTCATATATAGGCACAACAATTACCATATTATGCTTCTTAGCATATTCCTGCATTAATTTAGTTGTGTAACCATCAGGAATTTTTTCAGCAGCAGCGTACCATTTACGATCTTGACTAGGACAAAAATAAGGTTGAGTAAACACTTCCTGAAAACAAAGCACTTGCACGCCTTTTTTTGCAGCTTCCTCAATATATGGAATATGAGCCTCAATCATACAATCTCGAATTTTTTCTGGTTCCATCGAGCCATCGCCCTTAAGCGCCATTTGAATTAAACCGCACTTGACCTTTGACATCTTAAGCCTCCGTAGATTCTATTCTTTTCAATATGTTACAACAGGATTTTTTTGCATAGCATACGCTCTTTAACTAATGGAAGTCTATGATCAAACTTAAGATTTTTAATTAATGTAAGCTTTCTTTTTTAAAATTTTTATTTTAAAAGCAGGTTTAAATTTCCATAATGAAGTAGAATTTATTTTAAATAAACATACAAATCCATTATAAGCAGCAAGCTATAACTAATCTTTGGTAAAAATATTATGACTACTAAACATATGAATGCTTCACCCGGTGATTTTGCAGAAATAGTATTGATGCCTGGTGATCCAATTAGAGCCAAATACATCGCTAATAGTTATTTAGATAATGCGCGCCTGATAACTGATGTAAGAAATATGTTGGGGTTTACGGGAGAATTTAGAGGAAAAAAAATTTCTGTCATGTCCCATGGCATGGGAATCCCTTCAGCCTCAATATATTGCACAGAACTTATCAAAGATTATGATGTTAAATGTATTATCCGAGTTGGCAGTTGCGGTACTTCACATCCATCTGTAAAACTTCGAGATATTATAATCGCAATGGGGGCCTCAACAGATTCAAACTTCAATCGCATTAGATTTAGTGGTCATGATTACGCTGCTCTTGGAAGTTTTAATTTATTAGAAAAAGCAGTGAAAGTAGCTAAGTCATCAGATATTAACCACCATGTCGGTAATATTTTTTCTTCTGATTTTTTTTACTCTCCAGATTCTAAAATATTTCAAGAATTGGCAAAATATAATATTTATGGTGTTGAAATGGAAACTGCTGGTATTTACTCAATTGCAGCTGAAAACAGAGTTGATGCATTATCAATATGCACTGTTAGCGACAATGTTATTAGCGGTGAAGCATTAAGTTCCGAAGACCGAGCAACAACGTTCGATGAGATGATTCTAATGGCACTTGAAGTAATATCATAATTTATAAAAATTCTATGATTAAGAAACTAAGTTAAAGTATTCAAAAGACCTTTATCAATGCGAGCACCTAATTGCTGAATAATTTTAGTAGCGCAATAAGTTCCATATTTTGCACACTCAGATAAATCGTAATTTTTTACCCATCCGAACAAAAAACCTGCAGCATAAGCATCACCAGCGCCTGTGGTATCAACAATCTCTTTTACTTCCATCGCATCTTGAGTAATCACAAGCTTATTTTGAATAATTATAGAGCCTTTTTCTGCTCGGGTTACAACAAATAAAGTATCTAACTTTGATAATTCTTTAATTATCTCTTCAATACTTTGTGTTCCAAATAGTGCATTAATTTCGTCTTCATCCGCAAATACGATATTTGTTTCATTTTTAACAAACATCTCAAATTTATTGCGATGTCTGTCAACACAAAATGAATCTGATAATGACATAGCTATAGTTGCATTATTTTTTTTACCAATTTCTGCAACTTTCTTTGCAAGCGATGGTCCATCTTTAATATCCCAAACATAACCTTCTAAAAGAATGACTTTAGGTTTTTTTATGATGGTAGGACTGATATCTGATAAACAAAGATCTAAACAAGCTCCTAGATAAGTTTGCATTGTTCTTTGGCCATCCTCACTTATTAAAATATGGCTTCTAGCTGTTGATGCACCATATTTTGTTGGCTCAAGACGAATGTCTACTCCTAGCGCTCTCATATCATTATTAAAAATATTTCCAAAAACATCATCATGAACTTTTCCGATATAAGCAGAACCACCTCCAAGATTTGCAAACCCTGCAATGGTATTAGCCACTGAACCACCGGAAATTTTTTCTGGTGAATGCATTAATGAGTAGAGTTTTTCTGCTTTTTTTTCATTAATAAGCGTCATAGACCCAAGGGGCGCACCAATATTATTTAAGAATTTTTTATCGACGTGCACAAGTATGTCCACAATTGCGTTGCTTATACCTAGTAATTGTTCTGAATATTTCATTGAGATAATTTTTGATAAATAAATACTTTTTATAAAGTATCAATAATAGCGTTAAATGTTGCACTTGGCCGCATTACGCTAGAGGTAATTAGTTTATCTGGTTGATAATAGCCACCAATGTCAATTGGACTACCTTGAGCATCAAGCATTTCTTTATTAATGATATCTTCATTATTAGCTAATAGTTTGGCAATTTTCTTAAATTTTTCTGCAAGGTAAGGATTGTCATTATTGTTCGCTAATGCTTCGGCCCAAAACATAGCAAGATAAAAATGGCTGCCTCTATTATCAAGCTCATTAACTTTTCTTGATGGCGACTTATTCTCCGCCAGATAACGGCTGTTTGCCTCATTAAGGGCAGCAGATAAAGTCTTAGCAGATAAATTATTAGTTTTTTCTGAAATATCTTCGATTGATACTGCTAGGGCAAGAAATTCTCCAAGTGAGTCCCAGCGTAAATGACCTTCATTTAAAAATTGTTGAACATGTTTTGGCGCAGAACCACCAGCACCTGTTTCATATAATCCACCTCCAGCCAAAAGCGGCACAATAGAGAGCATCTTTGCACTTGTACCAAGTTCAAGTATTGGAAATAGATCTGTGAGGTAGTCCCGAAGAACATTGCCTGTTACAGAGATAGTGTCCTCTCCATTAGAAACTCTATTTAGAGTTACCCGCATTGCTTTAACTGGGGAGAGAATTCTAATATCTAATCCTTCTGTATCATGGTCTTTCAAATACAGCTTTACTTTTTTGATTAAGCTCCTGTCGTGAGCTCTATTATCATCAAGCCAAAAGATTGCAGGAGTTTTAGTTTGTCGAGCTCGATTAACAGCTAATTTTACCCAATCTCTAATTGGTAAATCTTTGGTTTGACACATACGCCAGATATCGCCTAAACCTACCTTATGTTCGAATATTAAGTTGTTAGACTCATCAGTAACGCGTACTTTTCCAGCTGATTTAATTTCAAAGGTTTTATCGTGAGAGCCATATTCTTCTGCTTTTTTTGCCATTAGCCCAACATTAGAAACATTACCCATTGTTTGCACATCAAATGCGCCATGCTCACGACAGAAATTTATTACTTCATTGTAGATTCCTGCATAAGAGCCATCAGGAATTATTGCTTTTGTATCAGCGAGTTGACCATCTGCTCCCCACATTTTTCCTGAAGAACGAATTAAAGCTGGCATTGAAGCATCAATAATAATATTACTTGGAACATGTAAATTTGTAATACCTTTATCAGAATCCACCATAGCTAATTTTGGCTGCGTTTTGTATACCGCATCAAAATCAGTTTTAATTTTAGCCTGTTCTGCACTGGATAATTGTGTAATTTTTGAATATACATCTCCTATACCATTATTTGCATCTACACCAAGTTTTTCTAAAACAGAAGCATGTTTTTTAAAAGCATCTCTATAAAAAACTTTTACAGCATATCCAAAAATAATTGGATCTGAAATTTTCATCATTGTTGCTTTTAGATGTAAAGACATTAGTATGTCTTCTTCCTTGGCGGCCTTAATCTCCTTCTCAAAAAATTCACAAAGAGATGTTTTGCTCATACAAGAAGCATCAATAATTTCTCTGTCTTCTACAAATATATCTTTGCCAAGTATAGTTTTACTTCCATCGTCTGAATGAAGTGTGATAAAGAGGTTTCTACAATCTTTTATTTCAGTTGATTTTTCAGTCGAATAGAAATCACCATCTTCCATATGGACCACATGTGATTTTGACGACTTGCTCCACTCCCCAATATTATGAGGATTTTGTTGAGCGAATTTTTTTACTGCTTTTGCAACTCGGCGATCTGAATTACCTTCTCTGAGTACTGGATTGACTGCACTACCAAGAACTTTTTTGAATTGAGAATGAATCTTTTTTTCAGATTCATTATTTGGTTCATCTGGATAATCTGGAATGTCATAGCCGTGCGATTTCAATTCAGTTATTGCGCTTAATAATTGTGGAACGGATGCGCTTATATTGGGAAGTTTAACAATGTTTGCATCTGAACTTTTTGCAAGTTCACCTAATTCTTTCAAGGAATCTTTTTGTTTTTGCTGCTCACTTAAGTTTTCAGGAAAATTAGCAATTATTCTTCCTGCCAATGAAATATCACGAGTCTCTACTATAATATTAGCATTCCTAGTAAATGCCTCGACAATTGGTAGGAATGAAAAGGTTGCTAGAGCAGGAGCTTCGTCAGTAATCGTATAAATAATTTTCGTTTTACTCATATCTTTCCTAATTTATTAAAGTTTAATTATTCAACACTACTTAAGTCATTTTAATTACTTATAAGAATAGCTCTAAAATCATTTACATTTGTTTTTGTAGGCCCGGTAATTATCAAATCATCAATTGTATTAAAAAAGTTAAAACTATCATTCTGATTAAGCATGTCCTTAGCGCTAATACCGAGGGATTCTGCTCTCAAAAGCGTGCTGGGCGAAATAAAACATCCAGCATTATTACCACTACCATCAATTCCGTCAGTATCGCATGCAAGTGCTCTAATATTGGTTTGGCCATTCAGCTTAAGTGCCAACGATAGAGCATATTCACCATTTCGACCACCGCAACCATTTCCACGGACTTTTACAGTTGTTTCTCCCCCAGATATTATGACGCAAGGCGGTAAAACCGGTCCATTTCTACGTTTAATTTGAATAGCAAGATCTGCATGCTCCTCTCCTAAAAGTCTTGCATCTCCAGAAAGGTCACCCAGAGAATATGGCACTATATTATTTTTTAAAGCAAGGTTAGAGGCCGCTATTAGAGCATCATCACTTGTTGCAAGAACGCGCACATCACTTTTGTCAATATTAATTGGTTTACTGCTTTTTATTATTGTTCTAACTTCTTGTGAAATTTTAATTCTATATCGATCAAGAATCTCAAGCGCTTCATTACCTGTGCTTGCATCAGTGACGGTTGGTCCTGAAGCAACCATAGATATATCGTTTCCAGGTATATCTGAAATAATAAGAGTAATAACTGAGGCTGGTTTACAAATATTTGCTAATTTTCCACCTTTAACAGCAGATAATTTTTTTCTAACGCAATTTATTTCATGAATTGCAGCACCGCATTTCAGAAGACTGGAAGTAATTTTTTGTTTTTCCGCTAATGAAACGCCATCTACAGGAAGGCACATTAGTGAAGATCCTCCTCCAGAAATTAGGCAAATTACTGTATCGGATTTTTTCAAAAAAGATACGGCGTTAATTAATTTAGTTGTAGCTTCAACTGCGGTTACATCAGGCATAGGGTGTGATGCTTCTATTACTTTTATCCATTTGCAGCTTTCACTGTATCCGTAGGGAACGATAACTATCCCTTCAAGTGGTCCACCCCATTTTTTTTCTATAATCTTCGCCATATTTGCCGCAGCTTTGCCAGCACCGATAATGATTAGCCTTCCTTTTGGCTTGGATGGTAACCAAGTTGGCAAACAATTCTCTGGTAATGTTGCCGATATTGCAGAATGAAACAATTCCTCTAAAAATTCTTTTGGATTAATCATAACTTTTAAGAAAATCTATTTTTTATTAACATGCGGTTCAAGACGATCGATTAAACTCGACATTTCTGGACGATTTTCAACTAGCTGATCTATTGAAAAACTTGATAATTCGTATGGTAAAACCAACCATTTTTTTGTTTCGTGTATAAAGAAATCAGGAGTTCGCATAGTTTTTTTTGTTGGCCTATACCAGACAGTTGCAACGCGAATATTTTTAGGTAGATTTCGTCTGGCTTTGTTTGATAATTGTTTTATGACTGCATCAATATTTGATCCAGTACTATATACATCATCTACAATCAAAAGAGAGTGATGTGAACTGAGGTTTTCTAATAAATATTTGAGACCATGTACTCGTATCGTTTCCGCTTTTCGGACCATTTTTGAATATTCCGCTGGCCCTGCATAAGATGATGTTCTGATTGCTATATGGTCGGTTCTTGTACCAAAATAATCAAGACCTTCCTGTACTGCGATTCCTACTGCGCTGCCTCCTCGCCATAAACCAACAAGAAAATCCGGTTTAAAGCCGCTCTCATAAATTTTCACTGCCAATTTAAACGAGTCTCGAAGTAAATCATTGGCTTTTATAAACTGCTTTTCCATTAATTGTTATTCCCAGGTCATGTTACGCTAGAATTAGAATCAGATATTATACTTTTAACTGTTGTTATCACAGAAGAGATTAATAATGAAAAAAATCATAATTTCAGCTCAAGACTTGCTTCATGACTCTATAGATTTGGGTATTCAAGTTCTTGAGAGTGGTTTCAAGCCAACTATGATTATAGCGATTTGGCGCGGTGGAACACCAGTAGGCATGGCTCTTCAGGAAACTTTATTATACTGCGGTATTGAATCAGATCATATAGCAATCAGAACATCCTCATATACTGGAGTGGAGAAGCGAAACAAAGTTGAAGTTCATGGCCTTAATTATATTGTTAAGAAAATTTGTTTTGATGATAGAGTTCTTATTGTTGATGATGTATTTGATACAGGTAATACAATCGTTTCGGTCATTGCTGAATTAACAAGTCGAGCAAGGGGGAATACACCAGAGGATATACGCGTCGCAGTCCCTTGGTTTAAACCTTTATGCAATCAAACAGACATAAAACCTAATTACTACCTACGCGAGACTTCTGAATGGCTGGTTTTTCCTCATGAACTTGACTCTTTGTCGAAAGAAGAATTAAGAACTAGCCGACCAGAAATAGCAGCCATCATAGAAAGTGTTAAGACTCAATCCTGACCAGTCTTGTCAATGGACAAAAGAACATGAAAGAAGAAAAAAACTTTGAATTAAAACTTAGAGAATTTGCGAAAGTATTAAATGGTAGACGCACAATTGAGATTTTTTCACAAAAAAGTGTGCCAAAATCACTAATAGATGAAGCGATTAAAGTAGCTATTTGGGCTCCTAATCATCATGTCACAGAACCATGGCATTTCTATAATTTAGGAAAAGTGACCAAAGAAAAATGCCTCGATTTATGCTACGAGATTGTCAATAAAAAAAAAGGTAAAAAAGCAGCTGATTTCAAAAGAAAAAGCTGGTCTGAAAAACCAGGTTGGTTAGTAGTTACATGTAAAAAATCAACAAATGAACTTTTGCAACTCGAAGATTATGCTGCATGTTGTAGTGCTATACAAAATTTAATTTTGTATTTATGGAAAGCTGGCATTGGCTCTAAGTGGACTAGTGGAGTAATCACAAGGGATCCAGAACTGCATAAGATTATTGGAATAGATTTTGAGGAGGAATTCATTGTTGGTCTTATTTGGTATGGGTACCCAAAAATTATACCGACTCAATCAAGAAAGAAGTTAATTGATGTTATGTCAAACTGTCCATAGGATTATTATTTTTTTTAAATCAATTTAAATGGATCAGAAAGTTATTAAATTTTAGGAAATATGATGTTAAATCTTAATAAATTTTTTTATACGTCTTTCGTTTTATTACTAATTTTACTTACCAATATATCTTATGGAGCATCATCTGAAAGAATTAATCAAGCATCAGATGAGATGATCGAGGTTTTTAAAAGCAATGTAGATGAAGCTGAAATTTTTCTCAGTCAAGCTGCAGGTTATCTAATTTTTCCCCGCATAACTAAAGTAGGCGCCCTTCTTGGAATTGAGACGGGCGAGGGTGTATTGAGAGTTAACGATCAATCAATTGAATATTACAGGACTTTGGCTGGCTCTTTTGGTTTTCAGTTTGGCATGCAAGCTAAAGCAATCTTAATTGTTTTTTTAACTAAGCAATCTCTAGAGGATTTTTATCTATCGGACGGGTGGAAAGTTGGCATTGATAGTTCAATAGCAATTATAGATTTAGGTATTGGTAAAATAATAGATAGTCAGAATATTAAAGATCCAATAGTCGCTTTTGCTTTTGGTTCAAAAGGATTAATGTTCAATGTAACACTTGAGGGTTCTAAATTTATTAAAATTGATAAAACTTGAACAATAATAATTTGTTTAATTTGAAGCTAAAATATATCCACCATTATAATTTTCACTTTTTCTACGAACTTGAGAGTGTTCAACTACTCTTTCGCGAGCGATACCTCTTATATTTTCAATGGATGAAAATTCTTTTCTCATTAAGTAGTCGCTTAAATCATCTTTAAGTTCTTGTATTAGCTTTACTCCAACACCTCCACTACCTTTTTCTTGCATTGCAGCAGTGCATACTTGTAAATTGCCTGCTCCGTGTACAATAAAATTAAATGCTTCGCGAAATCCTCGTATTCCTCCTATTCCTGATATGGCTCCATTTGGAAAAGCTTTTGAAATATCAGAAACTCTTTGTAGAGCTTGATGAAGAATTGCTAAACCCCCTAATCCTCCGGATGTGACTAACCCATCGACTTCTACTTCAAATTTCATTGTTTCTGGGTCCATTAGGGGTAATGATGGAAAAGTATTACAAACTGATATAGATGACGCTCCAGATTCATATGCAATTCGAGCAGCTTCTACAAGCTCTGATGTTGCCGGAGTTAATTTTACCCAAATCGGGACGCTCACCGCATTGGTTACAGCTTTCAATATCGACTTTATAATTTCTTCATCGTTAGCTATGTTTGCGCCCATATCTTTGCGATCCATGTGCGGACATGACATGTTAAGCTCAATCGCATCACAACCTGCATTTACACAAGCTTTAGCTAATTTTTTCCAATTATTCATTTCTTCTTCGTTACCTGCACCAGCCATAATTGAAGCAATGAGCATACGATTTGGAAAAGTTGATTTAATTTCCTCTAAATCTGGTAACCATAAATCCAATGGTTGATCAGAAATTAGTTCCCAGTTCCATGATGAATGGGAGACAGTATCATCCCTCTTAACACGGGAAACATAAGGTTTCGCTTCACTTGCGCGTTGATAAATTGTTTTTGGTCCTGCAACATTTTCTACAGGATGTAATCCAATCGTCTTGGTGACAATACCGCCCCATCCAGCTTCAAATGCTTTTAGTATTTTACGTTTGCTTTCTGTTGGAGGCGCAGATGCAAGAATGAAAGGATTTGCAAATTTAAGCCCCGTAAAGGTTGTTTCAAGTCTACTCATTTCAATTTTCCATTTTTCTTCGCTGTACTAGTCTGCAATAGCTTACTAATATCCATCATAATACATCATACTAATTTTCTTAAAGTTTATTTTTTTTATTAGATTTACTAAAAACAGACTCTTTGAGAGACACTTTTTAAGTGTACAATAAGACTTTGAAAAAAATTGTTTCATTTCATGATGGAGAATATGTTGTTTGAATCCCTCGAATTTATCAGTGCGGATGCCATACTCGGCCTTATAGCTGAATATAAAAATGATTCACGCCCAGAAAAAATTGATTTGGGAGTGGGAGTTTATAGAAATTCAGAGGGGAATACGCCTGTTTTAAAAACGGTCAAGCAAGCCGAGCAAATATTGGTTAAAAACCAAAATAGTAAAGTATATATTGGCACTGCTGGAGCAGCCGATTTTAATTTTGCTATTCAGAAACTTATATTTGGCAATTCTAATCTGGATGATAGAATGATAACCATTCAAGCTCCAGGCGGCTCTGGATCTCTAAGAGTTGCGGCTGAATTGATTCTACGAGCATCTCCTTCTTCATCAGTTTGGGTTAGTGACCCAACTTGGGCAAATCATATACCTTTGCTTTCCAGTGCAGGAATAAATCTTAAATCATACCCCTACTATAATTCTCAAAAGCATGAAATAAAATTTGATGAAATGTTAGATAAGATAGGCAAAGCACCACCTGGCGACATTGTGTTATTACATGCTTGTTGTCACAACCCAACTGGCCTTGATTTAACAAAAGATCAATGGCACTTATTAACCGATATCATTATTAAACGTGATCTTATTCCATTTATTGATATTGCTTACCAAGGCTTTGCGGATGGGCTAGATGAAGATGTATATGGTCTTCGCCATATGGCCAGCCTTGTTCCTGAAATGATTGTTGCAAGCTCTTGTTCAAAGAATTTTGGATTATATCGTGATCGGGTAGGTACATTATCGGTTTTAGTAAAAGATAAAGCATCAAAGAAGATTATTAACAGCCAGGTAAATAATGTTGTTCGTACAATCTACTCTGTTCCACCTGATCATGGAGCTGCGGTTGTGAGTTTAATTTTAAACGATGATAAATTGCGCCAAGAATGGATTTCAGAGCTAAATGAGATGCGTGAGCGTCTTAAAAATATGAGGATAATGTTAAATGAAATACTTGTTTCAAAGGCTTCAGAATATGATTTTTCTCATTTAGTAAGAGCTACTGGAATGTTTTGCTTTTTGGGAATAACAGAAAATCAAGTTGAAAGATTGAAGCAAAACTTTGGAATTTATATGGTGAATTCGAGTCGTATTAATATAGCTGGAATTACACCAAAAAATATTGATTATTTGGCAAATGCAATTATTAAAGTGCTCCAATAGTTTTTAATTTTTTCCCCATTTGAAGCGACTATTTTTACCAATATTTAAATTTTTTGCTGAACCACCATTAATCTCGAGAACATATTTAATAGGTTCAATGGAATATAGTGGCCTCAGCGACATTGGTTTGGCGTTATGAATGATGGATGATATTGAACCATCTTCTCGCGCGAAAATTATATCTAATGGTATGTATGTATTTTTCATCCACATGGAATGAATATTATTTCTTTGGTAAATAAATAACATGCCGGTATTCTCTGGTAAATCACGTATGAACATCAAACCTCGACGTTGCTGATATGGCTCAGATGCCAAATAAACATGTAATTCATGTTCTGTACTATCCTCAGCAATAATGGTTAATGTTGTTTTCTCAAAATTACTCTCTAGAGATTTAATATCATTAGTATCTTTTTCTGCAACTACTTTGCATGCTGCAAGCATCAGCAAAACAAAAATAAATGAAAAAGTATTTTTTTTATTTACAAAGGTCATTTTATCGTCCTCTAAATTTTAAGCATACTTTAGGTTAGATCGGATTTCGATATAATTACTTGAATTTAAATTCAGATATCAGTTCACAGCATATTGTTTAATGTAATGAAAATTTTGCAAATAAAGATTTTGTTAATTTGCGATAATCAGCTTCTTGTTTAATATGTTGTTTATATCAAGTGGAGTAGTAAATGAATGTAAGAGAGCAATTTAAAACACTCGAAGATCATACAAGTAAATTGATTATTGGTCAGTCACATTTGATTAATC
>MDTC01133607.1_pt1 | contig 14178 bp, 14 predicted proteins | sample 811181 | NCBI WGS metagenome assembly MDTC01 (sample SAMN05326644, study PRJNA326480) | marine metagenome | isolation source: seawater | place: Pacific Ocean: North | collected 2011
CTGTGGATTATCTAAACAATGGAGGTACAGATATTTTACCGACGTTGAATCTACTAGAAAAATGCTATAAATATCCATATTTATTTAAGTTACATTCTAAAAAGAATAATTGGGGTATGAATAGACAAGTGAATTGGAGGGTGATGTTATGCAGTGACATCTTGTATAAAGATAATTTTTATTGGACATTAGACAGACTAAATCAGGATCATATAGGAATAGTGGGTTCTAATTCTATGATCATGAGAGATAATGAATATACTAATGTTAGTAAGATAGCCGAAATAGTAGATATTATTGGTATAGATTATAGTAAATTAAGAATAAAGAGTTTTATTGGTGGCAATATATTTGCCATAAAGACTAAATTATTATTGCCGTTTATTAATCAACCTAACTTAAAGAATTTGCTTTCTAAAGAAATAGGACTAATAAAAGATGATGATGGTGGAACATATGTGCATAGTATGGAAAGGCTTTTTGGATATATGGCAGAATATAATAATAAAACTATTTGTGGAGCGCCTAGTAAAACTCAAATAATTTTAAGTCCACAACTCAAACAGCATAGACTTCATCTAATAAAACTTTATAATAATGAGTGTTACGTTCAAGAAAATCCTAATGTATATGGTAAAATACTAGAAGACAATAATAAATACATGAGAATAAATTGGCTAAATCAAGATTCCAACGCATATAGATTCTATAAAAAAATCAATCAAAAATACTTAATTAATTACGATTATGCTTAGCCCTAAAGAATTATACCAAGAATATTCAAGAAATCCCTGCACAAGTTACCTACGTTCTCCATTTACTCAAATAAATGCTGCAACTGTATATAACCAGTTGTCTGCAAATGATATGGGTGCTGGTACTCCTATGAACTGGCTTAGGATTATCAACTTTTTAAAATTAGTTAAATATCCTTGCTTAGAAAGTGCCCCAGGCTATAATGAAATTTTAAATACGGGAAGTGACAAACTAGCATTATCTTTTAGATTTTTGCAAGAACTAGATATAGAAGCATACAAAGAGCAACAACCAACAGTACAAGCTGGTACAGCACATTCCGTTAGAAACTGTTGTGATTTAACCAGAGCCTGTTACTACACTGCTAATAATTTAACTAGCAATTGGTCTCATAGAATGGCTACAGAATATTTAGAATATTTTGCAGGTAGGTCTTTGCCTGACTGCTTACTACTGTGCGGTCCTGATATTGTTAATCCAATAGTTACCAAATGGTATAGGGCTCCCGGAATGAAAGTAGGTAAAGGTGAGCCTATAGATTTATGGTCTTCATCGGAAGATCCCAAGGGTGAAATACTAGCAGTAGCTGCCGAAAAAGATGCTGGGATGTTATGTATGCCTAAATCAGGCATGGGACTAGCTGGATCTTCTCATAGTTGTTTTACTCCTATAGGTGCAGATGATCCAATATGTGCTTCTTGTAGTGAATGTGAGCCTGACCCGAATGGTCCAGGACCTCTTAATCCAGACGATCCTTGCTGCAAAAAGAATACTATGTTTTGGGCTCATCAATGCTGCGGTTCTACTCAAATAGATCCTGAAACTGACTTTTCTTATTGGATTAAATCTGACGACGGTAAAAAGGATGGTACTATTTTAAACGGTAATGCAGGGACTGAGCTTAATCATGTAGGTATTTTAGAAAGAAAAATTTATTATGGTTATGCTAATTTTTTGACACAATCCTCAGGTACTGAACCACCGATAGCACTAGATGACATGTTTTTAAGATATTTTAAAAAAGCTAATGGGTGGAATTATGATGATAGCAAAAACGAGCCCTTTGAACCAGAAGATGGAGATGATGATTATACTATAATAGATAGAATAAGAACTACATCATTAATTCTTAAAGGTACTGCAGGTTCAAACGCCGATGTTACTAGTGATACTACGTGGATGGTAAACAGGGTAAAAGATTTATTATTTAATGGATACGGAGTAATGCTTCTTACCAACACAGGATTTAATGATCTAAGAGATTCAACAGGTATATCTTTTCCTGATAGAGTTTTTTATCATACTTATAACATTATAGGTTATGATGATACTAAAATGGAATATCCAGAATGTGTTTATTTGCTACAATTGCCTATGGGTAAATGGAACAGTGGTGGCCATCCTAGCTGGGGTCCGCTACCAGACGGTAGTTTTCTAGTAACAGAAAGTCATTTAAAATGTCTAGTACGTTATTTTCCTACTAGTGATTTTTATGGTTGTCGAGCCCAGGTTTGTATCAGCACAGTTATACGAGATTGTAATGATCCTTCCATAGCAGAACAATATAGAGGTTGTGGAGCCGGTATAGAAGGGCGGTGTGATCCTTACTATTGCACGCCTCAACAGGGAGCTTGCGGTTTTTTAATTGCTACATCAATGTCTTCTGGCTTTCCTAAGCAGTTTTTAGACCACAGCAAATATTATCCGTTAAGAGAATGGAAAAAGAAATTGAAAAATCAAAAATTAGTATTTAGGGACGATTAATTATGTCATCACCATCGATAGAACTCTCACCTTTAATTCAAGGTACTAATCAATTAGATAAAACTGGATACGGTTTAGGCTTTCCTGCCTATAATCTAACTGGATTGTGCAATGCTGATTTATTAAGTAATGAAGATGGGGAAACTGGTGGTTTTTCGATAGGTAGTGATGGTCAAGATTTTGAAATAATTTTAACTCAGAGAACAAACGGTCATGGAGAGGTAGAATTAGACTTAAATAATGTTCACATAAAAGAATGTTTTTCTTCTCTTGGTACATTAGAATTTACTTTACCTTCACTTGTGATAGGGCAAAGTAATTTTGGAATATATATTGATCTTAACAATTTACAAGTTAAAACCAGAGCTCCTGAACGCAAAATGGAAATTGACGAAGAGGGGAATGAGACAATAATTGAAAATGAAAATCCTGGTAGTATTGATGCTATTATATGTAACCCAGAAACCAATCTTACTATAATTCAACGTCCTGGGATAGGATACACTTATACTCCACCAGAGGAAGAATGGCCGCCTGAACTAGATCCTGAAACAGATATCTATAGTGTAAGCGGCCAGCTCATTTCTAGGTTTAGAATGAATGAAATCACTACTTACGCCACAACTCTAAAAGGAGATATTCTTACTACTATCAGTGTAGACGAAATAAATACTAATCATTTTGTTGCTAATGAAATATCGGGGAGTATTAGAGAAATAGTTAACACGGGAATAGATCGACCTCTAGAAAATGGTATAAGAGATGAGCGTGGCAGTTATGCCACAACTGTTTACACAGAGAATGTAAGTAAAAGAGCGGTTTTTTATTATAGTTATTTAGATATTAATAATTGTCACTTAAATACCACTTGGTGGCATGATGATGATGGATACAACTCTCGCGGTAATGCTCTTGTATTCAGGTCTGTGCTTAATGGAGGACACATAATAGGAAATCATGTTGATATAGCAGAGTCAAACGTTGAAAATTTGAGCTTTGTTTCTGGTAATAGTATTGCTTTTGAAGGATTTGTGGGCACAAAAAACGATAATAATATTGGCTCTCATTGGTTTCTATCAACTGTAAAAAAATCATTTGATCCTCCAGGTGTTGTCAATAGTGTTCCTCCTGAATATAATCTTTTTTATTCAAAATTTGCTGGCCAATATAATGTTACGTTTGATATGACTGTAAGACACTGTAATGGTTTTCTTGCTGAAGCTATTGTCAAAGGTAGAGATGTAGACATACATGAACAGGAAAACCTATATCAAAGCGTTATCAGTAGGACTTTGAACACAATCACTACAGCTGACAATGAGAAAATCAGACATTACTATGGTAATCCCTCTACCTTATTTATTTATGATCTGTTTGGAGTTTGTAATGAATTACCAAAAACAGAAAATATTCACGGTATTCTTCTCGAAGGAGAAGTATATGGAAGTGAAAATAATCCGTATCCCTTTAATATAAAACAGGATATTGATCAATTTGTAAACGTAACGATAAACGGACTTACTGACTATTCTCCAAACGGAGAGTTATTTGCAACCCAAAGCCCACAAGTTGCTATGATAGACCCTGGATCAACTATTACTGCTAAGAATATATTTTTGAGCAAGGTTAGAAATTATGGTACAATTATTTGCACAGGCGTTTTTAAACCAAACTTAGTTGCAAATTTTGGCACAATAAAAATGAAGGAATTTTCTGGCCCTGGCGCTATGTCGGACGCATTGCCTGGCGAAGGTACTACAGCCGAGCGATTAGACGCAAGTTTTGGCCTTGCAAATCATCCACTTGGTATTGTACAAATTATTGATGCCGAAGGTAATGTTATAGAAGACATTAGTAATCAGCTACCAAGAAACTTGCTATTTAAGAATACCTAATGATAATAATGAAAGGATTAAATAATGGACACAAGTATTTCTTATACTGTAACTGTTTATAATGAATTAGAAGAACTAAAAACACTTTTACCACTATTGCAAACAGCTAAAACTAATAATGATGAAATTATTGTTGTACACACATTTAAAACAGAAGAAGAAAAAAATACAGATATAGACAAAGCTATTACTAATGTTTGTAAAAATGTAGATGTATACAAAAGATATAATTTTGACAATAAATTTGCTGAAATGAAAAATTTTGTAAATAGTATTGCAACTAAAGAGTATATTATTAATTTCGATGCAGATGAGTTTGCGTCACCAGAAACAATAAATTATTGGAAATTAGCAATTACACCTCAATATGACTTATATCATATACCTCGTGTAAATACTGTATCTGGTTATACTATAGAAGATATTAATGATTATAAGTGGCAAATAAATCAGAATGGGTGGATAAATTGGCCAGATTATCAACCTAGACTATACAAAAACCACTGTGATATCAAATGGACAGGAAACGTACACGAACAATTAGTTAACTTTAAACAACAGATAGCCTTGCCAGCAGACCCTAGATATGCTATAATACATCATAAGGATATAGAACGACAAAGAAGACAAAACGCTTTATATGAGACAATACAAAGATGATAGATAACAGAAATACTGATGGATTTGTTAGAAATGAAAGCAGCTTACTTAAAAGAAGCAACATCATTAACTATTTGATAGAAAAGAATTCATATAAAAAATATCTGGAGATTGGAGTTTTTAACGGATTTACATTCAATAAAGTGTCTTGCGAGTTAAAACACGGTGTTGAACCTGGAGCAGAAGGAGTTTCTATTGCTGAGGTGACACACAAGATGACATCAGATACATTCTTTTCAATAGCTGGTGAATCTTATGATATTATTTTAATAGATGGGCTACATGAATATAGACAGGTAATAAAAGATTTTAATAACAGTATCAGTCATATCAATGATAATGGATATATTTTATTTCATGATTGTAATCCTGTAGATGAATTGTCTCAAAAGGTGCCTAGAGAAAGCGTGTCTTGGAATGGAGATGTCTGGAAAGCGTTTGTTCTAATCAAAGCCTGTAATCCACATGCTTTTGTTCTAGATACAGACTTTGGTATTGGTGTTGTAAAAAATAATGTTAAATTAAATAAAGTATCAAAAACTTCTAGTGATTTATCTTGGGAAGAATTTGATAAAAATAGAAGCACATTATTAGACTTAAGATCCTTGGAATCTCTTGACCAACTGCCATGAAAATTTCTACCATCATAAACTACTGCTCTAATGAAAAAAGATTTATTGATCAGTGTATAAACTCAGTTTTGGATTTTAGTACAGATGTTATTGTTCCAGTGTCTACTCATTTTTTTGATGGCACACCTGAAAATATAGAAAATCTACAGGAAGACCAAAAAAGAAATCCTGAAGCTGAATTTTTGATTTACAATTGGCAAGAAGGAAAGCCTGCACGATATTGGCATAATTATTCAAGACTAATAGCTGCAACTCACATAAAAGATAATTGCGATTGGATATTATATATAGATGCAGATGAAATAGTTGACACATCTTTATTTAAAAAATTTATACCGCAGATATCTTTAAAGCCTGATATTAATTCATACAAACTTGCGAATTATTGGTATTTTAGACAACCTAACTATAGGGCTAATCAAACAGAAGACAGTGCGGTATTAGTAAGAGCCGCGTATGCAACAAAAATAAACTTAGATGACTATGGTAGAGAGAGAGAACAGTTTGAATATTACAATACTCCTAGAATGACGATGGTTGACAACACTCCAATGATACATCATTATAGTTGGGTAAGAACTAAAGAAGAAATGCTAAATAAAGTTAGAACTTGGGGACACAATAAAGATAAGGATTGGAATTCTTTAGTTGAAGAAGAATTCAGCAGGGATTTTAATGGCAGTTGTTTTATAAATAATTACTCTTTTACGATATTAGAAAATGTTTAATAAAAAAGATTTACAAAAAATTAATTTACTAGATTTATCTTTGACTATAAATAATCTGGAGTCTAGGGGGTTCTTTGTTTTAAGACCGGGACAAGAGCATTACCCCTTATTAGCACATATTAGTACTTTATATAGCGATGTTATTCTATATGATATAGGTACATATCGAGGATGTTCTGCTTTAGCATTGTCCTATAACAAAAAAAACACAGTAAAAAGTTTTGATATTGGTGATTTTACAGCATTAAGAGATACTCGTCCCGAAAACATTGAATTAATTATTGGTGATTTCATGGAACAGTCTCTGGAAGAAATTCATAGTTCACCATTCATTATGTTAGATATAGACCATACTGGTGTCACTGAACAAAAGATACTGGATTTTTTAATTGATAATAATTGGCATGGTCATTTGTTATTAGACGATATACACATGAACGATGAAATGAGGCAGTTTTGGGCCAATATTACTGCTGAAAAATATGATCTTACTGATATAGGACATTGGTCTGGCACAGGACTTGTTATTTTATAATGGAAATATTTTACAGAATCAGTGATGCAGGCTACAATAAAGTTAAGCCCGATTACATAAATAATGAAAAATGTTTAAAAAATTTTACTAGTGTTTTTGTAGATAATTGTCATGTAAATATTGTTGCGGATAATGTATCTGATGAAACATATGATATGATATGCCAATATGTAGAACCGTCTTCTGTTACCAAAGTTTCAGTAGGTCATGGCGCTGGTACTTTTAATTTAGCGTTAGATGAAGCATTAAAGTTAAATGATAGTCAATATGTTTATTTTGTAGAGAATGATTACTTACATCTTCCTAATAGTTATGATATATTAAAACAAGGCTTAGACTTAGGTTTTCCTTATGTTACACTGTATGATCATCCTGACAAATACATAGACCCATCTTTAGGTGGAAATCCTTTGTGTGCAGGTGGTGCCGAGGTCACTAGATTATATAGAACTTATTCTAAGCACTGGAAAATTACAAATTCTACGACAATGACTTTTGCTGCTAGTGTTGACAACCTAAAGAAAGACGAAAAAATATTAAGGAAATGGACAAAACATACTCATCCTGATGATTTTCAAATGTTTTTAGATCTTGGTAGAAATAGTAGAAAAGTTATTTCCTGTGTTCCGGCACACAGCACTCACGGAGAAACACAATGGTTAGCACCTATGGTAGATTGGAGTAAATATGCATAAATATAAATATGATACAAATGAATTTAATTTTGCTGATCGTTTAGCTAAACACTTTAATGTAGAACGATTAGAAGATATTAATAGTAATATAGAATTATTAGAACGAGAAAATGATCAAGCTACTATGCACCATAAATTATTTTATAAATGGATGGAGGAAGAAGAGTTTCGTTCGCTATACAGTAAATTTATAGAAAAATGTATTAGACCATTATATGATGACAAAATTGTTGTTCAGGCTAAGCCAACTTTTCGTATATGTTATCCTAATAATATCGCTGTTGGTGAGTATCATAAAGATAAGTGGTATAGAGATGGGGAATGGGCTGCTAAGGTCAAAGAGTTAAATATTTTCTTGCCTTTTACAAAAGCATTCGATACCAATACTATTTGGGTTGAATCACAAGAAGATAAAAAAGACTTTAGTTCAATGGACTGCGAATATGGTGAATTTGTAAAATGGGATGGGCCTAATCTATTACATGGTAATAAAGTCAATAACACTGGTAAGACTAGAATAAGTATAGATTTCAGGATTATAGAATATAAAAACTACCAGCCTAGTGAACATGGTTCTATTAATCTTGGTAAAAAATTTAAAATAGGAGGCTATTACTCTGTCTATGATTAGTGTAGTGATACCTTCTTTAAATACTCCTACTGCTCTTGACTTGTGCTTACAGTCTGCTGTCGAAGGTCAAGATAATTTAAATAATATAGTTGTAGTTATAGATGGAGATTTTAATAGCAATAAAGATGTTTTACAAAAATATGCAGGTAAAATTAGCCCGCTAATTCTAAAGCAAAATGTCGGTACTTGTAAAGCAACAAATTTAGGAGTGTATTCGTCTTTATATGATAATATCTTAATCGTGAATGATGATAACGTATTTCCAAAACATTGGGATACAATATTATCAAACATAGATATTAAAAATTCAGTAGTTGCACCTAACCATATTGAGCCATATAATAGTATGTTTCGCCAATTTCATATTCATGATTTAGGTAGAACTATTGAAGATTTTGATTTGCAAAAATTTTGGGACTATGAAGAAACTATAAAAGAAGATTTGATAGAATATACAGGATCTACCTTTCCTATCTACATAAATAAATATAATTATTTAAGGTGTGGTGGTTTTGATAGTGACTATCCTTCTCCTAGTGGTTTTGTTGCTGATTGGGAGTTTTTTATGAAATGCGAAATGAATGGTATGAAAATGTTAAGAACATATCAATTACATTTCTATCATTTTGTATCAGTAACAGCCAAAACACCAGAAAAAATTGCTAAAGCACAAGTATATGAACAAAACTGCCACTTGTTCTTTAAACAAAAATGGGGACAAGTAGCACAACACAATCCAATCAGTAACTCTAAACTATTATCAAGGAAATAAAATGCCTAAATCAATTTTAGTCACCGGTGCAGCAGGCTTCTTGGGCTCTCACTTTGTTGAAGAACTATTGACCAATACAGATTGGAATATTAAGTGTTTATGCAGACTAACTTACGTGGGTGACCTAGAAAGACTTTTGACTAGTTTGCACGTTAGAGAGCATGCAGACAGAGTCAAGCTAATTTATCATGATCTTAAATTTGATGTGCCTCCTCATATTGAAGAATCTATCGGAGATGTAGATTACGTTGTGCATATTGCTGCTAATAGCCATGTAGATCGTAGTATTGTGCATCCAAAACAATTCTTTGAAGACAATGTAATGGGAACAGTAAATCTTCTAGAATGGTACAGAAAGACCAACCCTTCTGCTTTATTTATTAATTATCTTACAGATGAAGTTTTTGGGCCAGCACCAGACAATTACGACTTTAAGGAAGATGATAGATGGAGGCCAAGTAATCCGTATAGTGCAAGTAAAGCTGGTCAAGGTGCTGCTGGTATATCTTATTGGAATACATATAATCTTCCTATTATTAGTACATATACTATGAATTTATATGGCGCTAGACAGCATAAAGAAAAATTAGTAGCTAAAGCTATTGGAAAAATACATAATGACGAAATTATCCCGATTCATGCTAAAATGGATGGCAATAAAGTATTATATGTAGGACAGCGACATTGGTTACATGCTCGTAATGCGGCTAATGCCACCCTTTTCCTACTGCATCACGGTAAACCGGGAGCACATTATAATGTAGTAGGAGATCGTGAAATGCATAATGATGATTTGGTAAAAGATATAGCTAGATTAATGAATAAAGAAGCTCGCATACAGTATGTAGATTGTGATAAAGCTAGACCTGGACATGATAGAAGATATAGTCTAGATGGCTCAAAGCTTCGTGATATGGGTTGGACACAGCCTGTCAGTTTTGAAGATTCTTTAACAGAAACAATAGAATGGATGTTAAATGATACCACTAAAAAATATAATTTCTAAATCATTAGTCGGCATAGTTGATACAATTAATGACACTCGGAGTTATCAACGAGGTTTAGAGTTTGCTAAATATAATAGCGCTTGGCTAGAAGAATTTGATACTATACTTTATAGTGTTAATGGAGATTTAGATTACATAAAAAATTATGAAGAACAGGTTAATACTGTCCTTAGAAAACCAAGTATAGAAATATTATATAGTGATAATTTAGGCGAAGCATTTGGGGCTATGGATAATGATCGTAAGATTTTTGATTATAGCAAAGGTAAGGACTATGATTATGTATGGAAATTTTCTAATGATATCATAGCACAGCCTACTATATTTGACGTAGAAATAGACGACTCTAAAGATTTCTTTTATATCAACAATATAGGTTATGCTGCTTTTATAAATACTACTAAGCAACAGCTATTAGCAAATATTAAAGATTACTCATATTTTTATCCACAGACAAATTACTATATTATTAAAAATAAAATTAATAAATGGTATCCATCATACGAAGAAACTATCGACTTAAAGCAACAACATCTAGATGCAGCCAAAGAAAATCCTGGTATAAGACCTTGGGAAGCTGTACAGGGATGTGATTGTGAGCATATGCTATCAAAAACAATAAGAGAAAATAATTTACAGCCTTCTCATTTACTATCAGATATAGAAACTCAAAATATTATTGATTTTGTACACACTTACAAAGTTGGAGATGGCAGTCATAAAAATATAATGTATGATCGTATCGGTCAATTATGCCACTATCATATTTTGAATCATCCTGTAGCAAACATAACCAACACCCCACAAACTTTTATCACAGAAAAAGAATACATCGACCAAAAGAACAACATAGTAGAAACATTATGATACATTCAACATTAATACCTGATTGTGTGTGGATTGAACCTAATAAGTTCGAAGATAAAAGAGGTGTGTTTGCTGAGACATTTAAAAACTCATTTTTGCCTCATTTTAAACCTGTCCAAACAAATTACAGCTTTTCTAAAAAAGGTGTGTTACGAGGCATACACAGAACTCCATATGCAAAACTAGTAACTTGTGTCAAAGGTAATGTATATGATGTTTGTGTGGATTTAAGGCCAGATAGTCCTACTTACAAAGATTATTTTGGTATTATGTTGCATGACGTTGTGTTAAATAGTTTATACATTCCTCCTTATTGCGGACATGCTTTTATAGCTATGACAGACTCTATTCTAGTGTATCAACAAGATCACGAATATGATAAAACTATGGATGAAGCTTTCTGTTATCGTGATTATGACATAAACTGGCCAATTAATCCTGAAATTATTTCTGATAAAGATAAAAACTCTTGTTATGATTGATAGAGATTTACCTAAAGATTTTGATTGGCAGTACTATCTCGCTGTAAATAAAGACTTGCATAAAGATGGAGTTACAGATGAAACTGCAGCCATTGAACACTGGCTTAAATATGGACATAAAGAAGAGAGAGAATATTGTCCTAAAAAAGATACCTTCTCTCTGATTGTAGCTTGTAAAAACAGAACAGAGAATTTAGTCAACGCTTTACCATCTTGGTTATGCATAAATAAAATCACAGAATATATAGTTGTTGATTATGACTCAGATGAGCCTCTAGCAGATAATGATCATTTTAAATCCTGGAAAGATAATGCTCAAATTCAAATTGTTAGGGTTTGTGATAAAGAAAAATTTAATTTAGGTCAAGCCTATAATCTTGCTATAGACTCTTGTACTAACAATAATATTATTAAAATAGATGCTGATCATGCTTGTAAAGATTCTAGCTTTTTAGATTATTTTTCAGAACCGCACTTGCGAACATTTTTTTTACATGGTGATTATAATTTTAGTGATAAAGGATTGTCTGGATTTTGTATATTCCCAAAGTCACAAAATGTATATTACAGGGAAGACTTGAATGGTTGGGGTTATGATGACTTAGATTTTTACGCTCGCCTTAGACAAAGACCACACCCTTTTGAAGATAATACGAGACTAAAAGAAATTATATTTTTTGATATAGACAAGTATATTGAACATCTCGATCATGAACCAGTACCTAATAAAGATGTCATTAATTATTCCAATGCTACAATATGTTTAGCTGACCCATATTTAAAACCACTAAGACAGGGATATACATTAAATGATAGATCAGAGGTTGTCTTTTCAAACAAAAAAACTGTAGATAAAATATATTGTATTAATCTTGAACACAGAAATGACAGATGGGAACATTGTAGCAGTATAGAAAACATTGAGCGATTTGGAGCTATCAATACTACTAAAGATATACAAAAATATATTGAATATAATTTAGACTATAATCCTATAGACATAGAAGCTGCTATTTATTTTCATATACATAAAGGTGCTTACGGTGCTTACCTTAGTCATTATTTATTGTGGCAAAAAATAGTAAACGAGAATATAGAAAATGCTCTAGTATTAGAGGATGACGTAGACGTAAGTTCTGTAAAAGATTTCTTAGACTGCAATTTATCCATCGGTAATCATGATTTAATACAACTATCAAAGAGAGTTAGATTCGATAATCATAATCCTATTTTTGATGGAGCAGAATCGTATATAATATCTAAAGAAGGGGCAAATACTTTACTGTCATTAACACATTCGCCATTTTTGTTCCATAAATTAGGTGTCAAAAAATATAATAATTTGAATTACTTAGACTCCAAATTAAACCTACAACTCAATAATTACAAATGGTCAGAGCAACCTGCTATTACATGTCCTGTAGATAAATTCATGGGCTATGCTTGCCAGACTAGTTTGATAAATTTTTTTCTGTATCCTTACATTGATCTTAGTAAAAGCTTGTCTAGTAAGTCTGATATAGGATTGTCTGAAGGCATTAATGCTTGGCACTTCGATAGCGATACTATTGTACATTATTCAAAACTATTAGGAGCAGATAATGAATAGGATTGATTGGGTAACTTATTTTATGAGTATTGCAAAAGTAGTTTCTCAAAGAAGTCATGATATACATACCCAACATGGTTGTGTAATAACAGATCAAGACAATCATATTTTATCAACAGGCTATAATGGTTTTCCTAGAGGTGTTGATGACAATAAATTTCCAACATCTAGACCAGATAAGTATCACTGGATGATTCACGCAGAGCGTAACGCATTAGCAAATTGTCTTACTAGACCAGAAAATGGAATAGCATATGTTACGGGACAATGTTGTAATGACTGCATTATGGCTTTGTGGCAACACGGGATCACAAAAGTTGTCATGATGGATAGTCATGGAACACAGCTTTTTGATGAACAGGCTCAAAAAAGATTTGACTTTTTTGTACACCAAACAAAAATAACTGTAGAAAAAGTTAGTCCAGACTTTTCTTGGGTAGCAAAAACCTTCGGTGTATAAAATTGTTAAGATAAGTAATTTTTTTCTTTCATGGCCTTGCAAACTCTAACCCAATGATTTATCATATGTGTATGACAAAATCAATTCTCTACAGGCCAAAATCATAGAATTCTAAGGAGCGAATATGTCGGCGTTAAATGAACTACAGAACTATACTTTTGTTAGCAAGTATGCCCGTTGGATTGAAAGCGAAAATCGTAGAGAAACTTGGAGGGAAGCAGTAGACCGTGTTAAAAACATGATGCATACTCAATATGGCGATAAAAATGTATCTGAAGAGATTGATTGGGCATATGACCTGATGTTTAAAAAAAGAGTACTAGGTAGTCAAAGAGCTTTGCAATTCGGCGGAGAACCGATTCTAAAGCGTCACGCTAAAATCTATAACTGTACTAGTTCATATTGCGATCGTTTAAGATTCTTTCAAGAGTGTTTTTGGTTATTATTATGTGGTAGTGGCACGGGATTCAGCGTACAAAAGCATCATGTTGCAAAACTACCCAATCTTTCTATGAATAAAAAAGATAAGCGTAAAGGTGTAAAATATAAAATAGAAGATAGTATTGAGGGCTGGGCAGATTCCTTAGGTGTTTTGCTAAGTTCTTACTTTAATAAACCTAGTGAGTCTAAATTTGCTGAATATAAAGATCAGTATATAGTTTTTGACTATAGTAATATTAGAGAA
>MDTC01134905.1_pt1 | contig 14178 bp, 6 predicted proteins | sample 811181 | NCBI WGS metagenome assembly MDTC01 (sample SAMN05326644, study PRJNA326480) | marine metagenome | isolation source: seawater | place: Pacific Ocean: North | collected 2011
CCTACTACAGATGGATTGAGAAGAATATTTGAAACAGCCATGAACTGTGCCATTATAGATTCTACTTCAGAGGTGGTTCAATCACCAAGGCCAGATAATGAGAAAAGAGCTACTGTAGTCCATTCTCTCACTTATGTTTTAAATGGTAAAGATATTACACCAGAAACTAAATCCAGGACTGTAAATGGAGCAGCAGACGTTTATTGGGGCAATTGTGATAAGGTTTTTAGAAACCATCCTGTAGCTGTTGCTGAAACTAGAGCCGAAGGTCGTGCATTAAGGAGAGCTTTAAGGCTCCGTAAAGTATTAGCTGCTGAAGAAGTGGTAGACGCAACAGAAGATGATATCGGTCCTGATAATGTTACTAAAATCACTAATAATCAAATTAATTTTATAGATGTTATTGCTAAGAGATTAGATGTTAATGTTTTAGAAATTATTAAAGCGTTGAATATTAATGCAGATAGTATAAAGAATATATTGCATGAAGATGCTTTAAAGGTTATTAGAGAATTATCAGGATATCAGCAAAAAGTTGATGAAATTCCTGATACCGTTAAAGGGTATGTTAATAACTGGAGTCTATTATGAAAGCAAAGTATAAGGTAGGAGATAAACTTGAGTTCGAATTGGATGGCGCTGGCCAGAAAGAACTTTTTAAAGAAATAGCAAATATCCAAGAAATTTTTGGAGAAAGTAAGTGCGGCGTATGTGGATCTGAAAATATTAAATTTGTAGTAAGAGTTGTAGATGACAACGAATATTATGAAATCAGATGTGCAGACTGTGGAGCAATTCTTTCATTTGGGCAGCATAAAAAAGGAGGAACTTTATTTCCGAAAAGAAAAGATGCTGACGGAAACTACCTACCCAATAACGGTTGGTACAAGTGGCAACCCAAGAAATAATAAATACTATATCTTTATAGTTTTTTAAAGGCAGCAGTTAGTTCTGTTGCCTTTTTTTATGTTAGTGACGATCCAGATCTTAGAGTTGGGGTAGAATCTGCATCCAAACTATAGAATGTAATAACCAAAGGTAAATTAACATAAGAACCACCTGCTCCTGACGGACACGTTCCAGCGACGGATGGATAATATCTAAAATTCGGTGTTAAATCGGCAGTCTGAGCCCCTTGCATCGACCCAGTAGCTTGTAGAACTTGGTAATTTTCTTTAGGGAAATGTACACACCAATATAATCTACCTTTACCATCACTAGTCACACTAGCTGGCTTAGCTTGTATTCCAGGTATTCGTACACTTCTTACTGTTGGATTTGTCCCTGACGAATCAGTTACAGGATCATCTATTGATCTAAGAGTGTATGCAGATGGATCATGTATTTTATTACTATTTACTGGATTCATGAGCCATCTAACTGTTGGTTTTTCTAGATCTTGATGAGTTGTTGGATATTGATTCTCAAATTCGTTTCGATAAGCAAGATTCATTTCGCTTGTGGTAGAGAGCCCAGCTACAACACCAGCAGAAATCGAGTCTGCATAATCTTGATCAAAAACTTCAAGGTATCCAAAAGCGTACAAGTCTTTATTTGTAGTAGAACTAGATCTGTCATCTACAAAGATATCTACATACACAGTACCTCCTGTCGAAGATTGTGTTATGTCCATAAAGTGAGGATTTGTAGTAGTAACACTACTAGTACCGTCATCTTCATACAAGAAGAACGAATCGTTGGTTCCATTACCATCAAGATCTTCATTAGAATTAGATCGACTATGTAACTTGGCGGTCCAAACCTCAGGATCTCCACGACCCTGAACATCAAATCTAAAAGGAATATCAATTGAAGCACCTCGTTCATCTGTAACAGTTACAGTAAAATGAAGACTAACTGTATCGTTTGCGTTCAACCAATCTTTATAGCCAGCTGGAGGGGTGTAAGTAAGCGAAAAAGATCCTTGTTCATCTACTGTATGATCGGTCGATGTTTCTGTATAAGGATCCTTGGTATCGGTTACAATTAACTCCAAGCCATTTTGCCATTCGCTTTGTGATGGCCAAATATCTGTTGCTTCCCATTCCTCTAAACTTAAGCGACTACTAACACTAAAGGAGTTCATTGCAATAGTATATGTAAAATCACCATCAGAAAGATCACGATCTGTGATTGTAGGACCTTGAATGAAAAGTGGCTCCTGGAATGAAGCAAGAGGAGAAGTAGGACAACTACGGGTTGTTAGTTGAAATTCCGTAGGTATACCTCCTATAATAAATGGTGCATCATTAGTTCCTTGTATTTTAATGATAATTTGTCTAGTCTCTTCTTTGTCTGTGACTCCATCTATCCTAAATTCAGTATGTACATCATATGTGATATTGAAAAAGTCATCTTCGCTCATGTAATTAAAGTCTTTCAACCTCGGTCTTGAATCTCCACGATCAGCTTGCCAACTCCAACCTAAAACCGCAGCTTCGTCACTATCACTATTACTATTAAATCCAACGGTCAACATATCTAGTAAATCATTTTCAGTGGGAATCTCCGCTCTAACAAAAGTACTACTCCCTATAGGCCCTGTTCTATTAGTATTAGTTTCGATATTAGATACCGTAACAGTATCAATAACGCCGTAACGGGTTGGGTCTTCGTCTATTTGACTATTAGTTATAGTACCATAATAGGTCAGTACTCCACTAACTGAGAGACTTGGTACTGCATATTCTGCATCTACAGGTTCTTCAAACTCTATTTCAACAGGTTGATTTGCTCCGGTTCCTGTAATTGTTACCATAATAACCTTTGCTTCATCTAATAAACTAGCATGAACAGAGTCAAATACATCTACAAGATATTGTAGTTCTATTTTTTGTCCTTCAGTTAAATAATCAAAATTATATGGTTGACTATTAAATGTCCAAGAAATGACATGTCCTAATCTCTTAGGTTCTGCATCAGGATCTATAACTTCTGTACGTACACTTGCCGTTAACATATCTATAAGATCTGTTCGGGAAGGTTCAAAAGGATTAATGTCAGAGAGTTCCATAGATGTTGGCCCCAATGATACTGCAGCTTCCGAAATTCCATCATGATCAAACTGAGCTGTAGAGTCCCCTTCTGCGCCAGTAGCACTAGAAGCAGCTAAAGGACCCGGACCCTCTACAAATTCAGCACTATCTTCATCTACACTCGGAGCAGCTGGAAGGGCTGTTACTTCTACTTCAACACATTCTACAATATCTTCCCAAGCTAAACAATCAGCGCTACCAACAATTTTATGCACAAGGGCCTGATGCACACCGGGCCTAAAATTACTTAATGTCTTTAAGCACTCTAAGCCACACCAACAATCAATAGTTGCTGGAGGTGGTGGAGGAGGTAGGGTTGGAGGTACTGTAGTTGTTGTTGTACTTGGACAGCAAGGTTCCGTAGGATCATCTTGATAAGCTCTCGTACTTTCTAATACAATATATCTATTATCGTCATAATAAGCATATACTATATCACATTTACAATAACCCACACCTAAGAAATCATATACCATAATCTTAGAGTTATTCAGACCCTGCTTCATGTCCTCTCCGCCGGGACCCCAAATATCATAATTTTGGTAAAACCTTATGCCCCCAGCAGTAGGATTCAATAATTCTGCTTGACCTTTACCTCCCGGAGCGACAGGCTCCTCTAATCTTGCAATCACAATCTTATTGGCTGGAGGAGATACCCAAACACCTCTTTCTCTATCCCATCTTAAATCTATAGGTCCAATTGGCCATGTTTTTGGATTATTTAACCAATTTTTCAAAAATTCATCTTTTAAACCATTCTTGGTAAATTGTCCAGACTCACACGAGGCAGGACTATCTACAGCATTAGGCACAGGCTTTCCTGTAATATCATAACCCCAAGACTGCAAGGTTAACGGACCTCTTAATGCAGAATACCTAAACTCATCATGACTTTGTCTATCTTCTTCATCATCATCTGTAATAGAAAGTTTAAAATCTGTAAACTCTGTACCATAACTAATTAAATGAGTAATAAAACCCTTAGTACTACCATTTTGCCTAGTATCCCAATAGTTAAGCATCTCTTGAGAAGTTACAGCATTTAAGTATTGTTGATGTATAGGTAAATCACCAAGAAGACTTCCTAGATATATGTATGGGGGTAGAACGTTGGTGGGTTTAGATTGTGGCGGATCTCCAGCTGAATAGGCTGTAGATTTATCTGCAAATTCACCTCCATCGTGATATAAAGCAAGTCTTGGTAAAGGGTCTGTCTCAGATTCTGATTGTTTGTTAGTAATGGGAGATAGTATTAAATCTAATGTAGAAATAGCTAATCTATTATAAGTATTTTCCCTAACATATTCCCAAGTATGTCCTTTATCCAAATCAGTTCTAGGTCTATTCTGTAATATGTTTCCACCAGACTCGCTATTGCTTGATCCAGGTATAGGGGGTGGATATATAAACGTATCACATCTTGGACACGGCCTATCATTAGTATTAGTTGAACCACTACCGCCACTACCATCACTAACATTAACTTCATAATCTTCAAACATATATCCAGACATCAATAAAAAACCAGGACTTTTAGCTGCTGGTAGTAAAGTTTTATTTTCATTATCTACTTCGCCAACATCAAATTTTTTGTTATTTAGTTGATTACCCAGACGTTTTTGTAATCCTATTCTATTTTTGTTAACAACTTTTTCTATTTCTATTTTTTGGTCTTTAAAAAACTTATTAATATATGACATGGACTTATAGCTTTTAGACCATAAATCTGCTAACTGTCTACCGGGACTACCGAACTTTGGAGTATAAGTTTGAAAATTATATGTAGTAGTAAATCCACCCTCCCCAATATTAATATTAATATCAGTTAGTGTTGCAGCATTAGCACCTACAACAAACCCTATATTATAAGACGGGAGAGAAGCAACTGTGATACTGCCAGATTCTTGTTTCTGCAAGCCTCTAGGACCGTCGTAAGCAATCAAACCCCCATACACATTCATCCTATCATAACCATCATCAAAACCATTACTAAACTTCCACGGACAAAGATCCTTATTGCTTTCCACAATCGTACCACCCACAGGATTTGCTTGAAAAAACCAAGGACCATAAACAAAAACATTACTTTTTGAAGGTATTACAAAACTATCTGGTATAATAGTTGGTTTATGAGCATTTAGAACATTAAAGCCAGATCTATTATGAGGAATACCCCTAAGATTACCATCTTTATTATCACAAAAAACATTCTTCAAAGCATCTTTAAAAGGTTCGTCACCACTTTCTGCATCACCAAATAAAATCATCAATGACTGTGCGCCTTGAGCTAGTAGATTACTTTGACAGTCATCCACACCCATAGTTAAGCGTAGCAAAGGAGAGCTTGATAAATCTAATAAAACATATTGTCTTCCATCTAGTTCATACAAAACTTCTGATACAGCAGCTTTGAGATATAAGGAACCATTCTTAATAGTAAAACTATCATCACCAACAGCAGATAAATCTATTTCCCATTCAAAACCAAATCTATCTAAATTTTCATATTGAGCTATTTTGACAAAAGCTCCTATCCTATTGTCTGATTCTTGGAACAAAAGAGTATCGGTCCCTATATTAAGACCTAACACTTGCGTCTGTCCTGGGTTTGGCCACGCTCCAGCATTAACAGGCATATCTGAAGTATAATACAAGCCGCCTTCGGCTTCTACCTTTAAATCAAAATTAGGCCTGTTGCCAAATTTATCTTTAATGCACACACCGCTAGTTTGATCCCCAACCTGCACTAAATATTTTTTACCATAAAACTCACTATGTATACCTTTCAACCACTCAAATGCTTGCTCTAATTTGATAAAGGCTTCTGCCGTTTCCTCCACGGCGAATTTACTTAGTATTTCATTAAGAGCACTAGCATCATGCTGTTCTAAAATATTATTCAACACTCTAGAGGAGATCGCTATCAAATCATCGAAACCACCAATACCAAATAATTCTTTAAATACTTTAACGCCTAATATATCATTATCTTGAGAAGAAGCTGCGTATTGCAACCATGAATTGATGGAAGCGGTTGATAAAAGTTCTTTTTCAGTAAGTTTAAAACTATCAAAACTTAAATCTAAAGCTGTTTTCAATAAGGTACAGTCATAATCCACAATCTCTACAGGTAGACCTTCACTTTTGTATACCTTAAATTGCCCATCAACAAACCTTTCTCCGAAATACATACTAACAGAACAACCCATAATAAAATATTTCCTTTAATTAAGACGAAGTTGGAGGGGATGGAGATGGTGGTACAGACGGAATCGATGAAGAGGGATAAGGATCAGTAGGGGCTGGAGGCACATCAGGATTAGGATTTTCAGGAGCAGGTCCGATATCCCCTCCTTGTGGCATGTTCTCACAATCTCCTACAGTATTAACTGTCGCCAAATAATGAACATTTTCACCAATAACAAATTTTTTACTTGGCTCGTAAGATGTTTCTTCGCCATATGAATGATTAATATCACCCTTACCATCACAAGATTGAGCAGAAATAGTATTTAGTAATGTTAATAAAGCACCATCACTAGGAGCTACTTTTTTATTAATAGGTATAGCAGTAAAATAGCTTCCAACTATAGTAATCACAAAATCAAAGCCAGCCTCTTGACAAGCTTGGTCTATTAAATTCAAAACATTAGATGAAGTATCATTAACTTTTAAATAGAATGGGCATATGTCAATAATAGCCGATACGTCAATATACATAGTCACGCCACAAACAGGTAATAAAACCGTCTGATTCTGTAACGCTCTTAAAATAAAGAGCATAGGTATACCACCTTCATCTTTAAACGAAGCCATGAAATCAGTACAATCAAAACTACATACCGAAGGCTCCAACAAAGCCAAAACATTTATAAGATTAGGTGTATTGTAATTACAATAATAATCGTTCATAATTACTGAAACATTAGTAAGACTTTGTCTACCATCTGTTAATCTTACATTCCATGTAAAACCACTAGATGATTGTTCGTAGGTGTGATCTGCCAGCACTCCAGTAAACGAAAAACCTCCTACATTGATTGTGTATACACAGCCCAAAGAACCATTATAATCTCCACAATCTGCTAGTTGCAGAGTAAGAGTAGATTCACTACCACCAAAACCTAAATTACATGTTAAACTAATAATATCAGAATTAAAAGCTTGAGGGCTACTAGACATGTGGTTCCTTATCAAGTATAGTGGTAACTAAAGTTTTTTTATTATTATGAAAAAATTCCTGAGATTTTGTAATATATCCTTCTTTGAAAAAATCAATAAAATAATGACCAAAGTCTAAAGAAATAATCTTATATCCACAATCCTTCAGGATAATTTTACCATGTGCGTCTTTGATTTTATAGCAAGAATCTAAAGGACACACATTAATTAATACCCCATTTTGATACTTTGGTGACGTAAATAAAATCTTTTTGGACAGGTGGTGGTCGTATTTATTTAGTAAATTTGCGTTAATATCGTATTTTTGAGCATTTATAATCTTACAAAGTTTCTGCTCTTCATCAAAAGATTGTGCAATTTTTAAATTATAATAATCACTATCAATCTCATTGTTATTATAATTTTTAGCTATATTATAGTCATCTAAAATTCTTAATTTGTAATCACCACTAACTAAATTTTTAATAGAAAGCTGATTGTTGGATATGTTATGTAATGTTTTTTTATTATTACTATCGATTAATTCTGCTCTACATGAATCTGGATCTATATTATATACTGAACAATATATTTCTCCATGTTTATTTAATATATTATAATTAGATTCTACAGAAATATCTGAATAAGTATTAATAAATTTTAAGATTTTATTATAATTATTAGATTTACTTGAAGATATAAAATTAACATAACTTAAAATATCGAAAGATAGATATAATCCTTTACTTACATAAAACTTTGAGCATATAGCTTCCATAGTATTTTCGTTAGAAGATAACTCTAATTTAACATCATTTTGAATGGCATAACTTTGATCATTTCTAATAAATAGAGAACCACAAATTAATTTGTTAGAAGAGTTAAATACAGTATTATGTTCTACGATAAATTCTTTATTGTCTATAGTCATAATACTACTTTTGTTTTTTGTAGAATCTAAACCTGGAGTAATATAAAAATAATAATATTTTTGATTACCTATTGAAACATCACCATAATCCATACAAATTCTTTGATCAATACTAGGGCCATCATGTTGTAATTTAATATTCTGTAATTTATTCATAAATAAATCTGATATATTTTTTTTATTGATTAATACAAGGTTGTTGACCTTAGGAAGAGTAGTTAGAGTGTGTGGTTGATTACTGGCATAATCAGCAGAATGTTTAATGTTAACTTTAATAGGACTAGGGTTTGTTATATGAAATTGTTTTTCTACAGTACATTCATTATCATCTTTTACTAAAATTTTATAAGTACCACCTTTTAATTTATTATTTATTTCTTTTACGTTTACGAAAATAGGTTTATCGTTATTTTCTTCGAACCAAGCTATTTTGTAAGGAGGTTTACCCCCTGTAATATTACAATTAATTTTTTTACATAATCTATCATGATAATCTATGGAGGACCAATTAACAGAAATGTTTAAAGGGTCTAAGTATTTCATTATATTATTTTTTTGAATAATACAATTATAGCTATCTTTAATAATTAAATTATATTGTATATTATTTTTAATATCTACAGAATAGTTATTATCATATGTAGTATATTTATTACTATTTATTGATAAGAAATACGGAGGATTTCCACCAGACCAGCCAATTTGTAGCACTCCGGTATTACCATAACAATGAAGACCTTCTATTTTAGTAAAATCCAAAGTTAATACCGAATCACAACTTAGTGAAACTTCTACATTTTCTGTCTCTTCTGTTTCTAAATCATAAATTTCTAAAAAATAAACTCCACAAGGTAAGTTGTAAACAGCAGCACCATTATTAGATACATTAGCTGTCTTAGGGATATTTAACCAATTAAAAGATAGATTTTGATCTAATGCTATTTTTATAGTAATACTACCATTAGTGCTAGATAGACAATTAGGTGCAGTTTTTTCTATATAGTATTTGGATTCCATGTATAATTTCCTATATCCCTATAATAATCAATGATTACTTAAGCACAATCATAATTTCTTGTATATTCTAGATTTACTGTAAAACTCCCTGTGTTACTATAATTAACAGTATCGGTTGTAAGATACCACAAGCCTGGTACAGCACCTTCATTAGTAGCTAATTCTATAGCTTTTGATCTAGCACAACCCCTTAAATTAGTTAAAATTACTTGATTACATCCAGCTTCATCAACATTTATCGTCACTTGTGCAGAAACTGTCTCTTTACTAGTAGTACCTAAGTTTTGCAAAAGAGGTTCTCCCCTAAAAGGGATAGTAAATTCAGCAAATAGTTGAGTGGGATAAGTATGTGATACTTCGGTAGTAGTCTTAGCAGCTCCTTGTATGCCGCAATTTTTTTGATCAGAAAACTCTGAAGTAAAGCTAATAGATCCTTGACCGAAGTTTCTGGTTATACTTCTATTAATTTCTCTAACATCACACACAAAATCACTCGCAGGTAATTGGAATTCGCATATACCTAATAAAGACCCATCAATACAATCAGGGTCTTCACCACTAATACCTGTGCCTAAATAGTACTGAGCAATACTTCCTAGCTGACCTATAACACTACTCAAGGCACTTTCAGCAGCAGAAATTTTGTTTTTACTAGCGGCATGAAAATGAAAATTTTGAATAAAATTAGTATATGAAGTACTATCAAATCCCTCAATATTGCCAGTAATAATAACGCTTTCACCATATCTACTTACATCCTTAGAGCTTTCAACTGTAAGTTCTACAAAAGCATCGGAATGGGTAATGTTATTAGGTCTAACAATTAAACTTCCAGATACACTTACACTACCAGCAACTGGATCTGCTGACATATCTCTTACTTGTAAATATTTACTACCACCATGATAAAGGCCTAAGTCAGCATTTACTTGAGCAGCACTTCCCAAACTACTACTGATACTACCACCTTCTAGACTAGCTACTCGACGCTTGATAACTTCTTCCGCAGCATCTATACCTGTTTTGCGAGATATAACATCTTTACATCCTACTGACGCTCCACTAGCACTAATTTCAAAATCATATTTAACTTGTGCTCTACCAAATTTAGAACTAGTAGCAGGTTCCTCGTCTACAGCTAAAGCATCTTCTTGAACAGACATAGTGATACTTTCACTAAAATCACTGATCATTTCATTATCAGTAACATAGCTTGAAGCAGCACTATTTGTTTTGACAGCTTTTTCGCCATGATTTTCGTGTACTTGTAAACTTAAAGAATACTCTGCAATCTGAGTCCATGTTGGATCTGGACCTTCTGAAATTTCTAAAGCAGTAATAAAGCCGTATCCGTTTACTAACTCAGTTCCATCACACTGAATAACAACAGGAACACACTCCCCTATACTGCCTAAGCCCTCCAATTTAGACCTTGCTTCACTAGAAATATAAGCAAACCCCTGACCAGAACTAGTATAGATTTTACCATTAAGAGTTATATTTAATAATCCTCCTAAAATTAGATCTCCTGTTTTCCATTGTTCAATTGATAAGCTGACAAATGGTGTGGGATTTAAGGCAACTCCATTAACTTGTACATCAGAAGCATCTACTTCAGATGACTGTATACTTGCTTCTGCTGATGATAATATATGTGTTTCTTTGTGTTCCATAATTAAAACCTTAACAATTATATGGTTTGGTATATTCTACAGTAATATTTATATCTCCAGTATTAGATCTATTTACAGATTTATTAGTTAAATACCACCCACCGGCTCCTTCATTTTGTGCAGTTGCTATAGCCTGATTCAATCCACAAGATATAATATTATTTATTACACTGTTATTGCTTAAATCAGCACAACCTGTTTCACCTAGAGTAATGTTAGCGGAGACTGCTATAACTTCCTTAGTGGTTGTACCTAAATTTTGTAGCAAAGGCTCACCTCTAAATGGTATTGTAAATTCAGCAAATTGATCTGTAGGATATGTGTGAGAAATTTCTAGTTCTGTTTTAGCTGCACCAGCTATATTACAATTGGATGCATCTGAAAGCCCTGCGGAAAAAGATATACTGCTATTTCCAAAATTTCTAGTAATATTCAAAGTGTTTACTCTAGGGGTGTTACACTCCAAATCCGTTACTGTATAATTACAAATATCTAATAAAGAACCTTCTACACAGGAAGTAGTGTCTCTAGTTTTATCTAGTACAGAAGAAGCGATTGAAACAAGACGGCCTTTTAAATCTTCTAGAGCATCTTCAGCATTCTGCATTTTCTGATTACTAGCTGAGTGAAAATTATTTTCTTGTACTAAGGAGTCAAAATGAAAATTAGGAAAGCCTAATCCTTCGATTTCTCCGTTAATAGTAATATCTGAGCCTATTTGTGTAACATCAGAACTATGGTCTACAGTTAATTCTACAAAAGCATGCGGATGAGTTATATTGATAGGTCTAATAATTAAATCGCCAGTAACAGAAACAGAACCACTTATAGGATCAACATCCAAATTCCTGACTTCTGTATACCTCTCACCTTGAAGATAATAATTAAGATCTGCTTGAGTCTTTACCGCATCAGTTAAACCTGTAATAATATCTCCATACTGTAATTCCTTAATTCTTCTCTGTACAACTAATTCAGCAGCATCTACACCTGTTTTTTGTGTAAACTGATCTTTACAACCAACAGCTGCCCCAGTAGCGCTAATTGAAAAATTATATTTAACATGAGATCTTCCAACAGTAAGACCAGAATCAGCTTCATCAACTTGATAACTGGTATCATCATGAGATATAGATATGGTCTCACTTAAGTCAGTTATTATTTCGTCATCAGTAACATATTCGTCAGCAGCTTCATTAGGTTTTACAACTAATTGATCATTATTTATATATAATTGTAAATTAATTGCGTAAGAAATTATTTGAGTCCATGTGGGGTCAGGGCCTTCAGGAATATCTAAACTTGTGATAGTTCCATAACCGTCTACTAATTTTGTACCCCCACAATCAATTTCTACAGCTATACAGTCTCCTTCATCTCCTATATCATTAAGTAGGTCTAAGACTTGATTAGCCATAGATGAAAATCCACCACCTGAAGAATCATATAAAGTTCCATTTAGACTAACATTTAATGCTCCTCCTATAATCAGTTCACCAGCCGTATATTGTTCAATACTTAAACTTACAAAAGGGGCGGGATCTAAAGATGTACCTCCAATAGTAACAGTAGCCCCCGGATCAACACTTTGAGTTGATATAATTTCAACATCGGTGTTCTTATTTGTATTATACATATTTAATTCCTATTATCTACCAAGGGCTATAAGTTCTTTCATCCTCTGTTCTAATTGACTCGTGATTTTATCTCTATCTTCATCACTTAGTTTATAATTATTGTCTGTTGGAGCAACTAATTCTACTCTAATGGTATCAGAATTAACTTTAATTGAACTTGGAATATCTGGGCCTTTAATTTCTAAATTTCTAAGATCTGTAACAGAACGACGGAAATCTTGTACATGTTTACCAAATAAGTTAATAGGTGAATTTAGAGCAGGGAATACTCTGGCTAAATTATTGATTAAGTCACCAAAATTATTAGTCTCTGTCCTGAAGTTTTGGATAAAAGTATTAAATATATTATCTATAGAACCTGAACCACTAATTAAATTCCGTAGCATACCTGAAACTACTCCTCCACCAAAGTAACCCTTGGCCTGCATGATACCTCCTCGACTAGCATATGAAGCACCATTGGAATTACTAACTCCTGAGCCATTATTAATAGCTTTTAGTAAAGGTAGATGTTTTTGAGTGGCAGATTTTCTAACAACAAACTCTCCAGGAGTCAACATAGCAGGAACTGTATCTGTTCCTTTAGGTTTGAAGTTAATAAGTTGTCCTTTAGAAGCGTATACAATACCTCCAGAATTCATCTTGGCGGGCCCTAATGGTATAGTATCCATACCGCTAGCGTTTGGATCGTTTGGTCGTGGGGGAGTTCCCGTATCTCGCATGTCACCATTAGCTTTTATGTTCTTTAATGCCTCTGCCGCTTCTTGGGCTGCTACTGCTAAATCTTCCATTGCTTTTCTATGAGTTTCAGCACTAGCTTCTATTCCTACAGTATCGGTTAAACCTATGCGATCTGCGGCAGCTTTTAGTTCGTTTGCTACTTGTTCGGCAGCTGTTTCCATTCTTGTAGCAAAGAATTGAGCAGAGTTTTTGATAGCGCTTTCACCCGCCTGAAAAGCAACTTGTGTAAGTTTAGCCTGCTCTTTTAGAGCACTTGCGCTTGTTTCTATAGATTGATTAAATGCATCAATTGCAGCTGCCATTTCTGGATTTAACTTAGCTTTTTCCTCTGCTCCGACAGCAAAATCTTTTTGAATAGTTTCTAATAAGGCCCTAACAGCTCCTCCGTCAGCACCAGCAGCACCTTCTGTAATTTTCAGAGCATTATTGACAAATGTTTGTAATTGTTTCTGAAATTCCTCATCGGTCATTGTACCTTCTCTAGCTTGCAAACCTTGTATGCCTCTTACAACGTCATTCAAACTACCTCTTCCTGCCAGCACAGCTTCAGTGCTCTGCTGCTCACCTACAAACTGCATCATTGCCTGTGGATCATTTACCATTCCTAAGAATCCCATAACTCCTTGTCTACGAGCTTCAGATATTCTTTCTTGCTGTGCAATCTTTTCCATAGCATTATTAGCCATGTCTGTGCTATTAGCAAGTTTATCTAATGCCTTTTGATAAGTATTAATTTCTTTTGTAAGTGTAGTCATCTGTCCTGATTCTAAAGCACTTAATTGCCTCTGTGTTCCTTGTTCTTTCAGATTATCTAATTCTTTATTTTTCTTAGCAATTTCTGCACCAATAGCTTCTGGTGTCATATTAGGTTGACCACCAGCTGTAGCTAATAGACCATTAATTTCAGCCTGGAATGGTGCATTTAGTTCTTCTAAAGTAAGAGTTTCACCTAATTGTTTTCTTAATTCTATAGAACCTTCAAG
>MDTC01108651.1_pt1 | contig 14177 bp, 8 predicted proteins | sample 811181 | NCBI WGS metagenome assembly MDTC01 (sample SAMN05326644, study PRJNA326480) | marine metagenome | isolation source: seawater | place: Pacific Ocean: North | collected 2011
AACAACATCGAAGTGCGGATTACCGGCGACAAAGTCCCCTTCCAAGAAAATGTGTTCGTCACGTCTAACCACCAAAGTGTCGCCGACATCATGGTCATGCTCTGCTTCGCCTGGCGCTGCGGTCGAATCGGCGACATGAAGTGGTTTGTCAAAGACATCTTAAAATGGATTCCAGGCCCCGGCTGGGGCATGTACATGATCGACTGCATTTTCCTCAAACGGAACTGGGCCACAGACAAGCAGGACGTCTTGGACTTATTTTCAAAATTCAAGCGTAACGATATCCCAGTGTTTTTGGTCTCGTTTCTAGAAGGCACTCGAGCGACCCCTGATAAATTGAAAAAATCTCAGGAATACGCTCGGAAAAGCAACATACCGATTCCACTGGCCACCTTGGTGCCAAGAACCAAAGGCTTTGTGGCAACAATGCAAGGCCTCGGTGACCATCTCGATGCCGTCTACGATTTGTCCATGGGCTATCCGGATGGTGTGCCATCCTTCGTCGACTGCTTTTTGCGGAAAGTCAGGCGGGTCGATATTCACGTGACCCGCTATCCGATGAAGACCTTTGAGTTGAGCGATGAGACATTGTCGAACTGGGTCTTTGAGACATACCGCGAAAAAGACCAGCTGATGGTCGACTACAAGACCAATGGCGCCTTTCCGGGTGAGGTCACCTATGGACCTATCCATCCTTTGGATTACTTTCGGCCCGAGAGTAAAGTCAGGCACTAGAGCGCAGACGAGATGCCGTCTAGAAGGGGTACAAGCCCATTCGCCTAAGCCACATCAGAGGATCCACCGCAACACGGATTCCAACAGGTTTTCTGGGCGTGAGTTTCAAGCCTCTCTGTACACTTTCCGGCCCGGTCTTACTGGTCAGCAGTAGGGGCATTTTAGCGGTCACCTCCAATGCCCGGGCATGCAGTTTAGCCGCCCGGTGGAGCTTAAAGACCACGCTCGCCGACAGTGTCTTCGGCAGATAATAACTGAGTAAAACCATGGACTCGACTGTCTGAGCATCTAGGCGGGCAGCTTTAGACTGGGCGGTCTTCGGTTTGAGCGCCTGGCCATCGGCAACGATGAAAAATGTACCAATGGTCTCCGTACTCAAATGGTTGCCGGCCAACAACGCTTCGGTCTTATTGAAGGATTTCGAGCCATCCAAATCGAACTGAGCCAGGATGCGCTTCGACCGAACGCCCGCAATATGCTGCCAAAGGATGACATCGATCCGTAATCCGCCTAATTCTGGGCTGATGGTGGCCATAACCTTGCGCGCCGTCCGGGCTTTGTGGGCCCCGACAGGGTTGACCAGAATGCCAAGGGAAACGAGCAGTAAAAAACCAATTATACGCATGATTCGGTCAATGCGCGTGGCGTCCAAACTGCTCGAAGACCGTGCGTACATCTAAGATATCGCCCTTGAAACGAGGCAGACCAAAAGACGTCGTCACCGTTGGTTTTTGAGGGATCAAACTGGGGATCGGTTCGTCTGGAAAATAGCGATGCTTCTCGTAGACCACTTGAAAGCCTTCGCAGCGCCCCGCTCTTGGGCCGGGGGCCTCGAAGACAGCTCCATCGTCGTCGGTGTCACCATCGATATCGATCCAAATAGGGTTGGTCAAAGCCACAGGCTTATGCTGGCCGATAAGCTTCGGTTGCAAGTCGCCCAATGCCGCTTCGTTAAATCCCAAAACATCGGCAAAACTGGCGATGGCATCGGCGATCAAGACAGGCGGTAAGTCCACTGGTCTATAGACAGGAAACATGGACTTGTCACCGCGTACCTCAGCGACGACCCAACTGTCTTTGGGAAGACGGATGGTCTCCACGTATCGAAAACGACCTTCATTTAACTGAATGGGAAATCGGCTATGTTCCTGGCCATTGATCCAAATGATACCTTCATCGACATCCACCCATGAGGCGGCTTGGACCTTGATCTTGAGGGTCACCTCACCGCCCGGCGACGAGACGGTCGAGCCCATGTGTTCATCGTTGATGGTCATCTCTAAGAAGGGTCCGGTGGTCATGATGGCCCGACGCGACTGGAGGCCTTCGATTACGGTCCTTGAGTTGGCCTCACCGGGGTCATCGGTCCCGATATAAACAAAGGTTCGTCCCGCGCCAGGATGGTCATCTGCGTCATGGCTATCGGACGTGCCGGTCCCGATGTAACGGTGTCCTAAGTTCAACATATTAAACCAATCATCCGCCGTTCCTGCATGGGCAATGCTGTCGCCGTCGCAGAGGATGGCGCCGACCTCCGGTGGATTATTTCGTAATTCGTCTGGAACATCAGCTAGGCCATCCAAAGACGCGGGCATGCGAGCGTGATGGATCCGGCCGGCCACGCTGGCGTTCAAGACCTCGATTGCATTGAAATTATAGCTAAATGTACTCAAACCCTCTGCTGTTCTAAATGCGGACCCATTGGGCGGGATGATACAGCCGGTTGGATCCGTCAGTGGAAGAGTACAATCTGGCGGTTCAGGCAAACCACCCGTGAGGGGGTCGACACCGTATTGTTCAAAGTAACCAAGAATGGTGTCGCGCGGATGGTTGATTTGCACAATGGTCTGGTCCGGGCCTAATTCGCCCATGCCTCTGATGGTATCAAAAATGGTGTCGGGCGGCTGCAGTGACCACTCGAACGCCCCCTTCGTGATGGCACCGACGTCTCGGATTAAGGGATAGCCATTGAAATGGCCCGACTCCAGAGTCGTGAGCTCTAGACCAACCATTGAGTTCGCCCAATTCTGTAAGCCCAGATCGGTGATGGTCGGCTGGTAGTCCGTCACAAAATTGTGGTCGGTCGAGACCAAGACCTCGACACCCTCACCAACGACGCTGCGCACGCGGTCTGGAAGGGACAGATTCGAGTCGAGGGAGGGATTTGCATGGAGATGGAAGTCAGCTCCAATATAACCGGGCGTCTCCACCTCACGATTCAGTACGATGGCCACTTGTTTAGTCTGGCCCACATCGACGTTTACCTTCACGCGCTCGACGGAGTATTCAATGCCTCGAGACATATAGAGGTACCAGTCCCGATTGGGGGGTAGATCGATGACCACACGTCCATTATCTGTATATTCTGATGCCTCGATAAATTGACGGGTCTCAGGCGTCTCTGGATCGTCCGGCACCAAGTCCGTCGTCCGCCAATGTTCGCCCGCGTGGACATCGAAAAGATACTGGCGTGGATGAAGCATCGCTTTGTCCGCGTCGGTGATCCCGACGACGGTGACCTTCGCTGGAAGAAGCCGGCCCGTTTTGTCCCGAACGGTGACCGCAACACGGCCTGGCGTCGGAGCGGCCAGCAAGAGAAACTCGCTCTCGCCAGCAACTAACTCAAAGGGGACAGGGTCAGAAAGCAGCGGCGTTTGCTGGACGCGTGCCCTGTATTGCCCAGGGGGTAACGACCCCTTGAACCGACCGGTCTCATCGGTAAAAAATTGGTTCACAGGCCCGTCTTCAGCGCCATAAATCAGCACGGATGCGCCGGCGACAGGCGATGCGGTAAACCCATCTGTGACTCGGCCCGTCAACAGGCCGACCTCTTTTTCTTGCAACGCGTAGGCCACGTCCATGACACTGGCTGCGTCGCCATCGCCCACGACAAATAGGGTCGTGTACTCAATGGATGCACCGGCTTCAAAACGATCTGGTGTCTGCGCATAGAAGACGCCGGTGAAGGCAGACGCGAGAAAGGGAACAAGCATGGAGTCAGGGCCGACAGGTCGTCCGTAGGCTCGCTCATATAAGTTCTCGCAGGGCGGAATGTCGACGCATTGGTCATTCTTACACTGCTCTGTGGTTTTGCATGTTGACTCCCCGCACTCTTCTCCTTCAGGCCGCTCGCAGGCCTGGGATTCAAAATTACAAGTCCAGCCACCAGGACAGCTCGTTCGATTTTGAACAAAATTCGGCGTCGTCGACTTTGGGTCTGAAAAGAGACCATACGAAATACCGTTTCGACTGGTACTCACGAGACCACGAGTCAACAGGCCGGGAAGAGCCGGAAATGGAAGATCGGCCCCCGCGATATATGCATCGTCCAGTGCGAAGCGCACGCCGTAGCCAACCCCCGGTGCAAAAACGTCATTGCCTGCACCGAATAAGGTGACCATGCCCAAAGGCGCTTGAAATTGAGAGGGCTCTACGCCCAGTGCGTTGAGAGCAAGCTCCCCTGCAGAGGATGGAATGTCTAGGACTTGAGGGCAGAACGGCAGAGCAGTGCAGGCACCATCAACGCAATGCTGCGACTCATCGCAGGTCGTATCGCCACAGGACACACCGGCGTCACGATCGCAGACCCCTGTCGACGAGTCGCACGTCCATCCATCGGGGCATGCCGTTCGTTTGTCAGTAATATTGGTCATTCGAACTGTGATTCGAATGTACCGCGTGTCGGGCTTCAGTCCGTAAGTCACATCATAACCCACGGTCGGCGCGCCCTTAAGACCCGTGGCATTAAGCGCGTCCAATTCATACTCAGGTAGCTCATGGGAATTGAGAATCGCTTGGTTCAGCGCTTTCGTGAGAGAGAAGAAATCACCGCCGGACCCAAAGAGGCGAACTTGAGCCTCGCCGCCATCAGAGCCATCGTTGACGATCTCGACCCGCTCTGGAACAAGGGCTTGTAAGAATGCGATGGGAAATAATTCTCCAAATTGGTCAAAACCTCGCCCTCCCGATGAATCGCCTTCATCAGCAGCGCGTACGCGGTCGATATCGATGAGACTCCCGCCGTGGACGCCAAAGCCTCGGGAAAAACCTTTGTCTTGGACGATGGCACGAATGTACTTGTTCTGAAGGATGAAATCACCGACCTCTCCGAGAGCAGACGGGCCGCCAATCAATTCTGTTCGGGTCGAAATGCGCTTAGCTGTGGCGTTGGTGTCGACCGTCTCACAGCCCCATGCAAACAGGCTGACAAGAGCAAAACCAAGTCGAAGGCAGGTCATCTGTGAACGGAAGGTGCGTTTAGTCATCGATATCAGCCTAAAAAATGGCCTGGACCAAAAGGTCCAACCGGTCGTTATCGATTGTCCGTCCGTCCTGCTCCGCCAACAGCGTATAGTTCATTTGCAGCTGAACAGGAATGTCTTTAAATCCATAGCTCAGAGCCGCGGTATGCAAGGTGACCGCATCGTTATCTAGTACAGCTGTCGCCGCGGGATCCTCAGATTCAAATTCAGCCGTTGGGTCCAAGTAGGCATAGCGATAGGCCAGTATTAGACCCATTGGGAGAGCTACACCGGCAGCTCCATGATACCCACGGGCGGTTATCGTCGGCTCATCAGGTACATCGATTGAGTCGGTGCTCTGTGACATGTATTGACCCGATAAAAGAATCCGAACCGGGCCGATTGGGCGCTGGTACTTTAGGTCGACAACCCAACCAAACTCATCTTCACTCAATAGGTCTGGAGGGACACCGTTGGTCACCCGATTATGATACGCGCCACCGCCCAGTGTGAGGTATGGACCTTGATGGAGACTAACCCGGCCTATGTATGCGAGAGATTCATTGTCATTGAGGGGCCGATTTGCCCCGCTTCCGTTAGTCACACTCAATGCATATTCAATGCGCCATGCATCATCAAATTGATACCGTCCATAGGTCTGGATACCGGCTTGCCGTTGAAGGCTGAGACCGTTGGTATTAAACCCCTCGACGCCACGCACCCCCCGGCTTTCCACTGCTCGATCGATGAAGATCATATCGGCCGTCGATTGCAGTTCCTCGGCATCAAAGGGCGGCTTGAACTGTCCGACCAAAAGTCCAAAGCCCGCCTCGGTCTCATAGCCAATCCATGCGTCTCGTAGACCCACATCAACCTGGCCTACCGCCGTGTTATTGGCCTCCCGTCGATCCACCGCACCGTCGATCGAAATCCGTGCGAACATAGCCCGTTTTTTAATGTCAGCAACCAAACGAGCATTCTCCAAGCCGAAACCATCGTTTTCACCAACAAAGTCGGGCCCATCGGCCCCCTCTAGAATGCTGACGTAGCGCGCGCGGACAAAACCACTGATTTCAATGCTTGGCTTGTCTGCCTCGTCCTCGATCTGAGGTGCTGTCTCCTGGGCTGAAACAGACGTGGGCTGGAGTGCGAAGGCCAAGCAAATAGGGACGAGATGACGACGCATAAACGAAACTCCTTTTGGCCTATCTGCCGTGATGCGGCACAATGCACAATTTGGACTAAAAACACCAGTGTTTAACGGGTTGAGCTGCGGCAGCGCCCCATAGCTAAATCACTCATTACGCAAACAGCGTCCAAGTAATTCGCCCTGGCAGACAAGACCGTCTCCCACGCACCGGTCGACGAGACCTGACCGGTCGCAGGTATCGCCTTCTATGCGCTGACCAGGGTCTACAAATTCACCCTCGAACGCCATTGAGACGAGATTCATGGCATCAACGACAAAGAGCTTGAGCGTTCGGCTTGCTCGCACACTGATGCGACCCGCGACATCGATCTGTCCATAGGCAATGAATCCATCGTCAGCTGAGTCGAGTACAGCCAATTCAACGGGCCAGTCTGCATCGTCATCGAGATAATGAATCGGTTGGTCATCCGCCGTATACAAGCGGAGGACAACTCGTGATGCATCTAAATCTTGGCCGGCGACATAAACACCGATCATGTTGGCCATCCGGTCGAAGACAACGCGCGCAGAGTCGATGACGGGAGCTCTCACCGGAGCGATGGTCAGATTATAGGGGCCAGACCACCTAGGCACATTGGCTCGGCCTACGCTATCCACGAAAACATAGGTGGGTTGCTCTGCGGGTAAATCCACCCGCAGAGCAGCAATTGAATCCACATTGGGTCGATTCAAAATCGATCCATCAGCGCTGCAGGCCAATTCACCACTCCATTGGGTCTCATCGAAATTACAGAAGTCACGGACATACAAAACGGGGAAAGCCGGTTGTTCGAATGGGTCCACGGACACCTGATAGGTCCCTGCCTGAGGGACGGTTACTTCGAAGACTTGAGTTGCGGTGCCCCCGCCGCACGACCCGTCTCTCAAAGACATGGCCATCGAGTTGTCACCCGCCGCATTGACTTGGCCGAATGCATTGGACTCGAGTCGCCGGGTGCGCCAATCGGCTGGACACCCGCGTTGTTCATTTTCTGGGCTACAGCTGGACTCGAAACAAATGAGACCCGTATCGCACCGCCAAAGGCGCCCATCACAGAGCGCGCCTGGACCACCCGCATCAACTTGGTCGACCCCATTGACAGGTGTCCACGCAGAGACATTAGCCGAGCCATCGACGACGCGGACACGCCGTTCGACAGGCGGTTCTATCTCGTGGGCAAGGGGCATTTGGTGAATGACGCCGAAATCTCTGTCTGCTGAACGTCGAACCGAAACCAACGTGCTAAACGAACGTACAGTTCGATTATCAGCGAAGACGGACTCAAGCTCGACGAGCACAACGGGGTCATCGGTAAATTGCCCCTCGATGGCCAGTGAAAGCGTCGAGCCATCGACATCGATTGCATCAACCCTGGTTACGGCCGGAGGCCCGCTGACGCGATAAGGCCGCACGCTCAAAAGATAGGCAGACTCAGCTAGACCATGATAACTGTCGACAATGACGAATACGCTCTCGCCCTCATTTAAGTCGACCCGTGCTTGACTGTGCCGCAGTCGATATCCATCTGATACATCGTTATTGCACGCTTGCTCAGACTCAAATTGATCACACGCCGTTCGAATATAGACGACAGTATCGATATCGCTCCCCAAGGTATCAAAGAGCCATTCCCCTGCTCTGGGCGCAGTAAATCGATGCAGGGCATCCGCCCCAATAGTCCCTGGTGCAGAGCAGGACCCCCGGGATTGATTACCCCCCACACGACCGGAAAAAACATAATACTCCGCCTCATTATCGGCACGTAAATTCAAATCGATAAAGGGATCATCGCCGCAGGTCGGTCGCGGCCGCATTGAACTGTCACCTGCGCTGGCGTCGACCACCGTTTGGTCGAGCATGGCCGCGTCTAAGGGACTCGCCGCGGCATCGGTTTCCGGCATGCCGTCCGGTGTAGACACGTCCATAAGACCGGTATCTAAGCGAGTGTGCATATCCCCGATGGCTTGACCCTGGTCAGTGGTCATATCGGTCTCAAACACACCTGAATCAAGAGCAACAAAGCTACTGTCGAGGGCGAGTTCTCTCTGCTCCGGTGCTGATTCACAACCACTGCTGGCCAGACAGATCAAGGTCGCCCAAGCCGCCGCGTTCAATCCATGATGAGACATCCTGAGTATCCTCCCCTAGCCGACGTCAGAACACACCCAGACGCCCTTTAAAATAACCGACCTCGAGATGCTTTTTTTTCGACGCAAAACAATGTCATATTGTGCGTATGGGCCTTTCAAATCAATCTAAACCGGTCAAGGCGAGTCGTCAGCGACCGCTGGTCTTTGTCATGAGCCTATTTGGTTTGCTGCTCGCTGGGCTCGTCATTCCCAAAGTCTTGGGTCATGTCCAACTTTTGGTGACCACTCTAATCAGCTCACTGAGCGCCCTTGCCATCGCCCTATTCGGCCTATTTAGCCGGGGGGATTCAAATACAGAAAAGAGCATCGTCTTTGTAAGAGACACCGCTCTGACAGTCCGAGCTCTCTCCTTGGGCATACTGAGCATTTATTGGGTGAATACCCAAAGCTTGAGTCGCGATGAGGTACTTCTTCTGCTACTCCAAATCCCATTTGCATACCTCGTTGCCATGGGAACACAATGGCGCCAGCGAGAGGACTACCGTCTCGATTTAATGCCACTGCTGACCGTTCTCACACTCAATCTTTTCGTATGCCTGACGGATATCTGGTGGTCACTCCAGTTGCTGACTCTGGCCGTCGCCGTCCTTGGGCAAACCGCCGTAGGGCGTACGATAGACGGCAGTCATGCGCGATATAACGTCCTTGGACTGGTTCTGGCAGGCCTGTCAGGCATTCTCATTCTCTCTGTGGGGATGGATGCTATGAGGGAGAGTACATTCGCTCGGTCCAGCCAGCCAAACGACTTCGTGTTAGAGTCCATATTCGCGGTGGGATTGCTCACCTATCGCATCAGGCCCGTTTTGCTGACGGCCATCGGCGCTCTGAGCAGCATACTATTGGTTGAGTTGACTTGGCGTCTGCTGTCTGGCGGAGGCATCTTTTTAGATGCGCCCGTTCCACTGCCTGTGTGGCTGGGCATCTTTATACTGTTGCCCGATGAGCGCAGTGGACCCAAGACACGCGCGGGCGAAATCAATTACGGCCTGTTATTCGGCCTTTTGGTGACCTGCATATACGCAGCCTTGTGGTCATATGGAGATCTCCCATGGGGTCAACAGCTCACCTATTTCGCTTGTTTTCTCACCGTCCCGTTCCTGGGCCTGCTCGTGTCCATACTCGACAAGGCTGCTGACGAGAAACGGGCCAGTAAAACCCAAAGCTATGAGCAAACACCCAAGATGGCCGTCCTGAGTTTCCTTGTCTTAGCCGGATTGTTCTCTGTGCTCAGGGGTCCACTCAACCCGGACCCGACAGCTCATTTACTCAGCCTTAAAACGGCGTGCGAATCAAAGACAAGGGCCTGCGGACAGTTTGTGGCGAAATGGAACCAAGTGTGTCGGGATTCAAGCGCGCTGAGTGCCCAAGAGCACTGTACTCAGAGTGCGCCGATGGTCCACCGTTCAGGATGCGACTATGGCTTACAAGAAGAATGCGCTGCACTGGGTTTTAGTATGCTGGCCAGTACCGAAATAAAGACCAGACAACGGGGCGATGACCTGATCTTGACCGCATGTAAATCGGGACTGATATCAGCGTGCAATATGCGCGCTGCCGGCTTACTCGAAAGAAATCCCGGAGCAGTCGACCTGCGTCGACAACTGAGTCGAATTGCCTGTGACCGAGGGAATCGAGAGGGCTGTGAGCGGCTCGGTATGGTGATGTATCAGACCGCAAAGACGCCCACCCAATACAAACAAGCCTCGGAAAAGCTCTATTTTGCTTGCCAGGCGCAACGCTCACTCGCGTGTTACACTCTGGCGGACATGCTGCTCATTGGCCAATTTGGAAAAACAAGTCCATCACGAGCGCGGATCTTATTCGACAGCGCCTGTCGGCGAGGGTACGCGAAAGCGTGCACACGATTGCGACAACTCGATAAAGCTGGACCATCGGCTACACCGAACAAGGCGCGGGTCAGACCGTCGGGACCAGGTCCACAATGACGCAGACCCCAAAGCCTCGAAAATGGAAACCTGTGACCTACCCAATGGTCGAACGCATGGCTGTGCGCTACCTCCAGAGATTCCCAGCCAGCCGCTCTCGGTACCGGACCATAATGCGCCAAAAGCTTAAGCGCTATGAACATCCGACTCCGCCCAATGAAACTGAGCTGGCCGAATGGGTTGAGGCCGCAGAGGCATTCTGTCTGAAGGCTGGATTATTGGATGACCATGCATTATCAAATGCCCTGGCCAGAAGCTATCACCGCCGTGGAAACAGCCTGAGAACAGTCAAAGCAAAGCTGCGACGAAAAGGCTTTGATGCTGAAACGATTCAAGCGGCCATCGAAGACTTCTTGATGCATTTTGAAGGTCGTCCAGACGACGCCGATCTGATCGCGGCTCTCCGCTACCTGAGAAAGCGCCGATTCGGACCTTTTTACGGGCGTGAAATGGATTGGAAGCAGCGACGAAAACAAATGGCTGCCCTGGCCCGCAGACACCTGTCCTTTGATGTCTGCCAACGCGCTATGAGTATGGAGTTAGAGACGGCACAAACCGTTCTTTACGAAGCCGACTATAAAACGTAGCATGCCAGACAATGCATCCTCGGCAAGGCCTATTTTGTTTACGGTAACGGTTCGTATGCTCATTGCTCTCTGCTGTCTGTTCAGTGCAAACACGGCGTGGTGCACAGTACAGTGGCCATCGAATATCAGTGTGTCTGCACCAGACCGGCAAGGCTTAGAGCAACTGCGGAGTCAAACCGTCGGACAAAAGATGGACGTCCATGGGCTCGTACTGGAGTCTCGTCCATGCGATGTTGTCAATCTGTCCAAAACCCATAAAGACGATTGTCACGTCCTATCCATTCGAGGCGTTGGTGGGCACTCGATGATCATCTATGCAAATACAAAAATGACGGACGATGCGCAGCCAAAACTCGGAACTCATATCGTACTCAAAGGCTGTCTTGGCTTGCATGTCCTTCGCTGGGGACTGGCGACCCGAAGTTTCTGCGATGCGGCGACAAAAACCACCCTTAGGACGCGAGCGGACGCAGCACAACTTGAGGGTGGGGACCAGACTGCAAGCGAGTCTCGACCGAGTGAGTGGACTCAGCTCGCTCGTAAACTCAAGTCAGCCAAGAGGAAGAACGAGGCCGTCGACCCAAAAACATTGTTGAATACAGAGCTTCGTGGAACAGGCATGGTGCTCACCAAAACAAAATGCGATTTATTGAGCCCGGTGAGACAACTCATCCCGGACTGCCTTCGATTAGAACTAAAGAGTGGACATTCCCGCCTGACCGTCTATCTGACTGCGCCCGCGGCAGGGGCAAAGAAAGCGCCAAAAATAGGGCGGCGCTTTCGCTTTCGAAAGTGCACTGTCTTGACGGTAGAGGATTGGTCGGTCTGGACCCAGCTGACCTGTGCGATATACAGGGCTGGCTAAATCCTCGATAACCCTGAAACCTGGGTTTTATAGCTAATAAAAGCACAGGGCCAGAAACCAAAAAGTAACATCGAATATCTTATGCACTGCACATGTTTAAGAAAGCATGTTAGCTAGGGAATCGTAAGGTGATATTGAGTGAGGGTTGTCGGGACTCCTTGCTCGGGTCCACCAACGCGATGCTTTGCCGTAACACAAACCGGGGAATGCAGGTGCTACAGCCACGCGCCAGGGAAATTCTAACCAGTCTCGGTACCATCGTTTTGATCTGCATGATTTTCGGTGTCATCGCGGGCATCGCCATAGGTTTGATGGCTGGATACCCCCCGGGCGCGGGCGCTTTGCGCGGGCTTGTCACCGGCCTGTTTGCGGGGACAGCTATCGGGGGGTTAGAGACACTTTTCGATCGCGGCTCGCTGATGTGGCGTGTGCGTCGGGTGCCACTTCCGTTGGTGATTTTGATTCGGCTCGCGGTCTACACGACCAGCTTGGGGCTCGCCATTTTCCTGGGGCGCCAATGCACCTATCTGGCCTTTCAGATGTCGGGCAACGTCTATGCCCTCGATACAGACTTTGCCGGTTATTTCCTTCTCACTATGAGCCTTGGAACGCTTCTTTTAGTTGCCTATAAGGCAACGCCGCTCATCGGAAAAGGCATCCTGTGGAGACTATTTGTGGGTGTCTATATGAAGCCACAAAAAGAAGAGCGGACCATCGTCTTTATGGACCTGATTGGATCGACGCGCCTGACAGAAGAAATCGGTGACGCTGGTTTTATGCGTTTTCTCAATGATGCGATTTTTCAATTGACCCAACCCATCATTCAATACGGTGGTGAAATCTATCGCTACGTGGGTGATGAAATCATCATTACTTGGCCAGCAAAGAACGCAACGAAAGCTGTTCAATGTGTCTTTTCGATGATGGAGGCTTTGCGCGAACAGCGTCCCTATTTTGAGCAGCGCTACGGCGACACACCGCGATTTAGATACGGAATGCATGTTGGGCAAGTTATGGTCGGTGAGCTCGGCGACCTCCGCGTTGAGATCGCGATGCTGGGCGATGCCATTAACACAACCAAGCGAATAGAAGACGCATGCCGCCAATTCGATTTCAACGTCATGGCCTCATCGCGGTTGGTGCGTTTAGCGGAGATGCCAGAGTCTATTCACGCAGTTCCCGTCGAAGAGATTGCCGTTCGCGGTAAGGCAGATAAACTGCGATTGTGTGGCCTCGTCCATGCGACCCATAGGCTGGTCTCGAACCCCAGAATCATGCTGTCTGACTACGCGCCGTTTGGGGAAAAAGACACAATATCAACAGACTTAGGGTAAGCGATACGCCTCCTGTGAAGGATCGGCCAACGTACTTAAAAATACGCTCTGACGAACTCGTCAATGCTTTGGAAATAATAGCCGACCATCACACCTGAGTCTCTGATCTTGGCAACGCCAAGCTTTTCGATACTCTTAGACGGTTGAATGTCTTCAGTGAATACCCTCAAAAATACGGTATCAGTGAGAAAAGCCGTATAGGAGAACTGCCCGACAACCTCTGCGGTCCAACGATGGGGTGAACTCGTTCGATTGCCACCAAAGTGGTAATAACCGGCGCCAACACCAATTCCAATGGACAGGGCGCCGACGGGCGTGTGGCCCGTCAAACTGCCCAGACCGTAAATGCTTAAGCGACTAAACCGGGTGTCATCGCTTTCAGCGTCTAGCGTAAATGACTCGAAGACATCAAATCCGAAACCTGGGCCAAAACTGACATCATAGTCCCATTTTTCAAACGCATCCGGATGGGACACACTCAACACTTTCGCGGTGATCCGAGACCGACTCTGATTTTCGTCAGACGTGTCTGAGTCTGCCCGATTAGAAATCACCCGTAACTGTCCTGACAGCGCCATGCTTTCAGGCACGAGTGTCAAGCCTTGTCTCAGGACGCCAATAAAGGTCGACTTGGTCTTTGTGCGTTCGGCCAGTCGGCCATCCAATAGAAGCGGTGCCTGCCGTTCATTTTGACCTGTATGAAGATCCGTCGCATCGGAAAGCAGGCGGTCAGGATGACCTGCTCGGCTCTCAACCTCCAGCCTAATGGCGTGCGTTGCTCCCGTCTCGTAACCGAAGCGATGCCACCGCTCGGGCTCGTCTCTAACGGCCTTGACTGCGCTCCAGTCTAATGCCAGACGCCTCGCCCAGGGTGAGACCATCTTGTCGGGGACCACAGTGTCGCAGTGTCCGGTCCCCATATAGGCATTCTGCCAACGCTTAGCTAAGGCCTGGCGTGTCTCGGCAGCAAATCCAGATGAAATACGAATCGCATACCGCCGGCACTCGGCTTCGACGGACCGCGATTTGACTTGAACCCGAAGGGGGCATTCATAGGCAGACTCGGTCCACCAATCAACGCCAAGTGAACCGGCCCAAACACCGAGAAAAGCGAGACCGCCCAGTGGGG
>MDTC01264679.1_pt1 | contig 14176 bp, 13 predicted proteins | sample 811181 | NCBI WGS metagenome assembly MDTC01 (sample SAMN05326644, study PRJNA326480) | marine metagenome | isolation source: seawater | place: Pacific Ocean: North | collected 2011
GCCCGACAAAACGTTTACTACTCCACCGATGGCATCGGCCCCGTAGATGATTCCGTTGGAACCTCGGACTACTTCAATCCGCTCCGAACCAAGCATTTCAACGGTGCTCCAATATTGATTCGGCCCCGATCGCATGGCTGAATGATTGAGTCTGATACCGTCAATGAGGAGAACGTTGTGGTAACCGGTAAGTCCGCGAATGTAAGGGGAGGATTGCCCCAATGCAGTTTTCTGGACCAAGATCGAAGGCAGACCGGTCAAGGCTTCGGGCATGGATCTTGCCACATGCCGCAACTCTTTTATCTTCAGCCTGTCGGTGGACCATGGCGAGGATTTCAATGGTTCTTCAAAACCACCCTTTGCCGTAACGACCATTGGCAGAAGTTCTTCCGAGGTTTGCAATTCAGGTTGGGCATGAGCCTTGGGGTGTTCGGTAGCCACTAAAATCAGTACAATTAGGAAAGCTTTTATCGCCCACATCTTAATACCAAGTAAGAAATTTCTCATGAAGATTGAATAATCGCCTTAAGCCTTTGATCTTTGGCTAAGGCAACAAAAATCAAACAGCTTAGTCCAATGAGAATAGCCGAAGTCCAGCCAACTTGACTAGGTCCGAGCGTTGAGATAATCCAATACCCGACAAAAGGCGCGGGAACGCCTCTTACACCGGTGAAAAAGCTATGTATGCTCATGTAACTGGATTCCCTTCCCGTCGGAGCAACTCGAGTGACCCACAATGTCCAAGCCATCGTTCCTCCTCCGGCAGCCCATCCGATCAAGGCGGATGCAAAACAGAGCAAGATGAGGCTTTGGGTCTGGAAGTAGAGAAACAATCCGAATAAAAAGAAAAGGTTGATGGAAATGCGTACGAAGGCGAGATTGAACCGGTCGAATACCCAGCCCCATACCGGTATGCTGGCGACGCGGGTGACCAGAGGAACGACCAGAGTAATGGCAAGAATGACGGTATTGTTGGCGTCGATTCCATAGGCAGGGTTGGCCAGGTATTCCACCCGGAGTGGAATGGTAATTAGATTTCCGATACCCATGAGCATCCACCCGGTCAGCATCCAGAAGAAAAGCCGGTCTCTTAGAGCATGCCCAAGGTCGTTCGACAACCCTCCGGCATTTGTTTTCAGGGGTTTGGAGGGAATCTTTAGGTGATAGAAAGCCGTGCACATACAAAATAGGAATATGACCACTGCCCCTAGTCTGAAGAGATTCAAGTCATGGTCGAGCATCCGACCGATTATCAAAGCGGCGATGGCCCCGACTACGGCTGAAAGCATCAGGTTGCCGGATATCTTGCGTCCCCTTTCTCCGGAGCGGTAGTTGCGTGAGTAAATATGAACCATCAATGATGGTACTTGTCCGGCCAGAACACACGCAAGCAGAACCCAACCGGTGTAAGCCCAAGCAGAGTTTGCGGTGGCTGAAAGAAGTATGCCAACCGCCGCTCCTACCATGAGAAGAGCGCAAATTCGACTTACCGGAAGCCTACTTTTCCCCATCAGGAGCAAAAAGCCCGGTGCCAGCAGGAAACCTAGACAGGAACCCCCTGCAATCAAGGATTTTGCATGATCCGAAGCCCCGAAGTGACGGATCGCTACAAGAAGGGCCGTGGAGTAATAACTTGCTTCCACGATACCGTTAAAAAAATTACGCCTAAGATCGTATTTTTGGGTATTCTCGGTAATTCGTTGGTCTTGATTTAAGGGGCCCGTTGCCATTACTGATCCGCCCTGCCTATTTCAACCATGCTTCCTTCCCCGGCCTTCTGCTGATCCCGCGTTTTGGTTGGACGTTTTACTTACCAGGCGTACTGCCAGCCAAGTGTCCAACTGGAGTCGAGTTCGAGTTGGACGCCATTTACTTTCTGTTCAAGGGGAGTCTCCCACTCTGCAGCCAAGCGATGACCTTTTAGCTCTCCATTTTGGAAATAATAATTCAGGCCCAAGCCAAAAGTCGTCAAATCACGGCCTTGATGAGATGGGTTATTAAGGGGAGACATCCCTTTTCTCATGGCTGTAATGCCTTTATGCTCACCATCTACTTCACTTTGGCTGGAATAATCTAATTTTGCAGAAGCGCTTAGCGAATCGGTAATCTTGCGGGCTCCCCATAAGCTGGCCTCGAATTTGTTTCCCAGAGCGTAGCCCTGCTTGTTTTCGTCCAAACGCAGGATTCCGCCCAATTGAGCGCCATACGAATAATTTTCGGTTTGACCGAGGTAGGTAAGGGCCGGGTGGAAATCCCAAGTTCCCGAGCCTAACTGCATACCATACCCGAGAACGTCTCCGGCGGAACTTTTCTCATCAATTGAACCGGTTGGAAGGCTTAATCCCAAGTTCAAGTGCATGCGTCTTCCATCGTCGCTTGAAGATAGTTCATACAGACCTCCTAATTTCAAGTCGCTCAAACCACTCGAATCCATGGCCATACCGCTTTGCATGGTCATTTCATTGTCCAAGTAGTTCATCATGCCCAGAAGCGTCCACTTGTCCGAAGTAGCATGCATGGTCCCGAACATATGCATATCCATGGTCATTGTTTTGGGAAGCATGTTGGGCATCATGAAACCAGTCGCCATCATCGTCGGCGCAACGGAGGTTGACTCTTTCAAGAGTCCTTCCATGTCCATTGTCATGTAGCGGTAGGATATCATCCACTCGCCCATTTTGTGCATGTGGTCTCCCATGACGGATATGGGGGCATGTCCGTCCGGTCGGTCGGCTGACCATGGACCGTCGTGAGCGAAAGTGGAAATTGTGAGAGTGAAAAGGGAAATGGTTTTGAGAAACAGTTTATTCATTTTAAATAATGGCAAAAAGGGAAAAGCGGATTGGAAGCAATCGGAGCGTACTAAAGCAACAAGCTGTAAGACCTTCCGTTAAGGGAAAGATGCCCACGCTTCCGTTAGGTTAAAGAAAGGAAAAGCTTATACCACAAACCGGGGAGGTGGTATTTCGGTCTTTTTGTAAGGGGTCGGGGGAGTTTTCGAATGAGCATGCAAGTTCCCGGTCAGGGACGAGCGGGGAAGGCAAATCTTGGTGAACTTCTCGGCCAGCAGGGAATTTTTTTCAAAGGAAACGTTGCCCTCCGCAAGATTTTCGTTGGCGGAATCACTTAGAGCGCTAACGAATTCACAACCTAGACATCTGTGATTACCGTCAAAGACCCAAGTGGCGGAGGTGATGATGGAATCCGTTTCATCATGAAATTTCTCGAACATGCTTGTCCATACCCCAACTTGCAGTAAGGCCAGAGGAATGCCACTGGTTGAAAGGGCAGCCAAAAAGCTCAAGGTTGTGATAAAATTTCTTATCATGGGTCGGGGCTTAAATCCTGCGAGCCGGAACAAATTTTACAAGCGGAAAAAAGCGAGCCGGCGACTAAAGAAAAATGCGCTCGACGGACCAGTAGATTCCAATGGCCGCAATAAGCAACGAACCTGGGTTGACGAATAATTTTTGATAATGAAGGGCGTTGTGAACGTAGGATTGTTTGTCGGCAACCTTTCCGAGGTTCTTTTCATATCTTAACGAGAGTATTGTTATTGCCACCGCGGCCAGGCACAAAATTACGGCGACCGCATATGGGTCATCTATGAGTAAGGAGGCGATTCCGGCCCACAGAAAAAATTGGAAGATAATCGGACTCAGAAGGAATTTGCCCGATAGATTTTCAATGAAAGTCAAAAGAGTGAGGAGGGCCAAGAAAATCAAGACGACCGCCAATTGCCCAACGTCCACTCCGATAGTGAAGCCAAGAAGTTCGGTGAGAAAGGAAGGTGATTGAGAGTCTAGAGAGGAGACCCCGGCAAAGCCAAGGCCATGAACCAACCCGAAAAGGAAAATGGAAAGAAGCCTGACGTGCCCGTATTCCTTGCGGTAAATATTTTCGATGGCGACGTAGACGATGCTCAACGCAATCAAAGGTTCTATGATGGAAGGACTGACGGCAATGAAATTGAGAGATGCGAGGGCGATGGTTATTGTGTGGGCCAACGTAAAAGTGGTGACCTGCAAAATGAGTGGTTTTGCTTTTCGGCTGAATAGAAAAAGACCAACGACAAAAAGTATGTGGTCGAGACCGTGGGGTAACACGTGAACGAATCCCTGTATCAAGAACTCGCGAAAGGTGAATATTAAATCGCCGTTTGGAGATGTTTTTTCCCCGTCGCCGATAGCGGGGGTTGCACTGGCGTCAACTTGGATGGATTTTCCTTTGGGTTCCTTTTCATGAGGCGCTGCGGCGAAAGCGGAGATATCGAGCATAAAGCTTTCTTCACCCGGCCACAGGACGTTTACTCTTTTTTGAGGTATTCCATCAAGTAGGTTTCTAAAGACCAGATCGTATCCGGCTGACTCCAGTGCCTTTATTTGAAAGCTGGCCTCGTTCTCTTTCAGGTTCTTCGAATAAAGTCCCTGTATGACGATGACGTCCCCTTCCACGATCTGGTTATCGTGTTCCTTCGAAAAGAACTCGAACTGAAAATCGGGAACAAACCATCCTTGCTCTCCGAATTTGACAAGAAGAGATTCCCGAACGAGCGCGTCCGCTTTTCCTAAAAGTTCCTTTTTTTCATTTTGATCGAGTTTGTCAAAAGCCTCTTTCTGCAGGAAAGGAATTTCCTCGGGGTCTTCCGCAAAACATCTGGGATCAACTTCGACTTGAAGAACGGCCGATCCATTCCTTTCGAAACTTCCGATAACGGGGACGTCTGGTATCGGATGAGCCAGAAGCAAGGAGGGGCATGCCAAGCATAAAAGTGATCGCAGTAGAAATTTCATTTTGAACAGTTAGGGCGGAGGTGGCTGATGTTAGCTTCTTAAAAATAAAACCAAAGAAGTGTTAATTCATACTTGAATAATTTCTCATCGCATATTGACTGAAGGGTTCACATCTAACAACCCAATACTATTCTCATTATGAAGAAATTATTTGCAATCGTCGCATCATTGACTTTAGCAGGATCTGTTTTCGCAGGCTGCCCATCCAAGGCATTCAAAGCCAAGCTTGTCAGCTTTGACAAGGAAGCCAAGACCCTCAGCCTAAAGGCAGGCAAGAAGGAAATCAAGGTCAAGGTCGGCAGCAAGACCGAAATGGCCGGATTCGAATGCCCCACTAAGCTTGCCGCCGGCGCAAGTCTTGAAATTCACGGATGCAATTGCGCAACCAAGAAGGGCAAGGTACAAGAAGCCACTAAGGTAGCCGTTGCTTCCAAGGGTGGTAAGAAGAAGAAAAGCTAACGTTCTTCTTATCGAACTTTAAAAGCCTCCGGGAAACCGGAGGTTTTTTTTGTGCCACCTCTTTCTGCTTTCTCTTTTTTTAACCTGGCTTTACCCTATCCAGAAACTGGCGTAGCAGTCCTTCGTTGGGGCCGAATAGCCAGCTCAAACAGAAAAAGAAACCTGCCACTAGAACCATGGCGCCGGCAATGGAGCAATCCAACCATCTCGCCAGAAAAAACCCGCCTAAAGAATAAACGACCGAGCAAGGCAAGGAGCAAAAGAGTATGATCGGCATTCTGGTAAAAAAGAATCCCGCAGTTACGGAAGGAAAGATGAGCATCGAAATGACAAGGATGACTCCGACCGCTTCGAAAGCCGAAACGATGGTTAGGGCAAGCAGGAGCATCAAGCCGTAATGGATCAATCCAACCGGCAGACCCAAGGTTTTCGCCAACGTAAAATCAAAGCTCGTCACCATAAGTTGTCTATAAAAAACCGTTACCGCCAAGGTTACCAGAATGGTTATCGCGAGCATTGATATCAAGGGTCTTGAGCCTAATTCAATTCCAAGCAAGGAGAAGTTTTCAGACAAGGGTACAAGGCCGATTTGCCCATAAAGAAGACAGTCGGGGTCAATGTGGGCATTTCCCCCATGGAGGGAAATGAGCAGTACCCCAAAGGCGAAAAAGCTTGTAAAGGTCAGGCCGAGAGCGGCATCCGGTTTTAAAATGGACTTCTTCTGAAGCCATTCTATGCAAAAGCTGCAAAGCAAGCCCGCCATGCAGGCTCCGAGGAACATTGGAAACAAGTCCCTGGACTGAGAGAGAATGAAAGCGAGGGCAAGGCCTGGAAGGATTCCGTGGCTAATCGCATCTCCCATCAGGGCAAGCCTGCGAACGACAATGAATGAGCCAATAAGACCACAAGCAAGGCATACGAGTACCCCCATGACAACGACTTGCCCGTTCCATTCCAAGTCGGCAGGAGTTGACCAAGGAGCCCAAAAGACGTCAATGGGATCAAAAGGTGGAATGAAAGGTTCCTTCATCTTTTATAATCAAATCAGGCGATATAACCACGGTCGATGTCCCGTTGGCTGGGGATGAGTTTGCCGTGCGGGTCTTTTCTCGGGTTGCTGAGAATGCGCTCGATTTTACGGACGGTGTCTTCGCCAAGAACATGTTCGATTTTCTCGGCATCTTCATGCACGTGGTCGGGGGCATAGCGTGCTTCGTTCGTTAGGTAAAGTTCCCAAAGTCGGTGGTTGCGGACTATTCTGCAAGCATTCCCCCAGCCATCGGGGGTAAGGGAAATCATCGTCGGCTTTGGTGAATCATTTACATCGGACTGCGACGGATGAAGAGTGGCGTATTGCCTTCGTATCAATGCGTCGACTTCCCGATGAGCTTGGGGCACTCCGACCCTTCGGCGCTTGGCAAGTTGCCTCACGGAAATCAATTCCTTTTGAAAATCAATTGCTTCAAGTTCCTGATAAACCCCCTTGAGGGTGTTCTCGAGGAGAATTTTCCGATTCCTACTGCGGTTGGATAGCCATTTGACGAACAATCCCCGCTGCGGGTTGAAGAAGAGGGTAAGAAGAAAAATAGCGGTGGAGACAAGTACAATGAGAGGACCAGTGGGCAGCTGGCTTCCAAGAAAGGAAAGAAAAGCTCCGATGACCCCCGAAACGCAACCAATCAAAACCGACCAGCTCAAAAGAGCTTTCATTCTCTCCGTGATGATGGATGCCGTTGCAGCGGGGATTATCAATAAGGCGGAAACCAGAACCACGCCAACGACCTGCAGCGAAGTGATGACGGCAAAGGCAAGGAGGAGCCATAACAAGTATTCGAGGAACGTAACGGGTAAGCCGATTGACTTTGCGAAGCCCGCATCAAAGCCTGAAACCAGAAGTTCCTTGTAGAGAAATATGGTGAGGCAGACGATCAGGATACAGGAGAAAGCCATAGTCCACAGATCGCTCGTCGAAAGGCCGACCACTTGTCCAAAAAGGTATTTGTCGATTCCCGATTGGTTGCCGAATTCCATCTTCTGGATTCGGGTCAGCATACAAATTCCCAAAGCATAGAAACCGGAGAGCACCAGTCCCATGGCGCTGTCGTCCCTTATTGTGCTTGTTCTTCGTAGAAGCGAAATGATTGCAACTCCTACAAAACCCGCAAGGGTTGCCCCTGCCAGGATGGCCCATGAGTTTTTCGACTGACTCCAGAGAAAGCCGACGGCTACTCCGGGGAGAACGGCATGCGACAGGGTATCCCCAAAAAGCGAAAGCCTTCTTGTCACTATGAAGCCCCCCATTAACCCGCAGCTTAACCCCATCAGCAAGGTTCCTATCAGCACCATCCGCACGGAGCGGTCAGAAAGGGTGAGAAAACGAAGGCCTCTTTCAATAATGCTTGTCTGCTCCGAGGTGATTTGTTCTGCTTGTAATTGCAAAGTTGATGCACAAAGCGCCAGCAGTCCGTAAGCGCTCCAAGTAAACCATGTCCCGGGACGGACCTGCCGTGTTTTCAAAAGATCCGGTCCGGGCTTTTCCATGGGTCAACGCGCCGTGTTGTTTTCTTTTTCAAGGCCCCTGTCTGCCGCCGATTGTCTTGCGACCTCAGTAAAGATGGTAAGGCGGCCACCATAGGTTTTCTGGAGTAGCCCGCGAGTGAAGGTTTTGTCCGCGTCTCCCATTGCCACCAATCGCATATTGAGCAGAAGCAGTTGGTCGAAATAATCCTTGGCGGTTGACAGGTCGTGATGAACGACAAGCAACGTCTTGCCCTGGTCCCTTAATTCGCGAAGCAGGTCTATGATTGCTTTTTCAGTCACTGCGTCTACCCCCGCAAAAGGTTCGTCCATCAAATATAGATCGCTTTCCTGAGCAAGGGCCCGAGCGAGGAAAACCCTTTGTTGCTGCCCCCCCGAAAGCTTGCCGATTTGCCGGTCTGCAAAGGGGAGCATATTGACTTTCTCAAGACATTCGCAGGCAATTTCGCGATCTTTTTTACTAATCCTTCTAAGCCAACCTACATGCCCGTATCTGCCCATTAGAACGACATCGAGTACGGAAACCGGAAAATCCCAATCCACGGACTCGCGCTGAGGAACGTAGCCTACTCGGGTGTAATCCTTATGGGCAGGTTTTCCAAAAATCTTTATCCAACCTCCGCTTGTCGGGACCATGCCCATGATGGACTTAATGAGCGTAGACTTGCCGGCGCCGTTTGGGCCGATGATGCCGACCAGAGAACCTTCCGCAAGCTCCAGATCGATTCCGTAGAGTGCAGGTTTTCGGTGGTAGGAAACCGTCAAGTCATGAATTTCCAAAGGGCAGGGAGCTTGGTTCACGGTCATTTTCCGGATAGGGCCTCCGCTATGGTCGACATATTGTGAATCATCATTCCTTCCCAAGTTCCCAGGCCATAGCTTTTTTTATCAGGCCCGGTGATGGTTTCATCCTTTGGCCCGAGGGCGTCTGAGAAAAGTTCGCCACCAATGACGGCGTTTCCTTCCTTGGCGATTTCCTTCATTGCCGCGGGATTGACGCTACTTTCCACGAAGATGGCGGGGATGTCCCGTTTTCTAATGAAATCAACTAAGTTTGCCCGGTCGGCTAATCCTGCCTCGATGCTGGTTGACACGCCTTGCAGTCCAATTACCTCAATACCGAATTCACGGCCCAAGTAGCGAAAGGCATCATGGCTGGTCACCAGCTTTCTCCGTTCCTTTGGAATCTCCTTCACAATGGACAGCGACCATTGGTTGATCATCTCGATGTCCGTTTTCAGTTGCGACAAGTTTGCCCGTAGAATCGATTCCGAATCCGGATCAAGCTGGATCAATCTTTCCGTTAGGGAGGAGGCGCAAATAGACCATATACGGGGAGAAAACCAAACATGGGGATCGTCGAGAGAATCGGCCCCTCCCTCAGTGTTGGAAGAAAGAATCAGCTCCTTTGGTATTCTCGAGGTCGCGGCAAAGGATGGGATTCCCTTTGCCTCCGCCTGAGAAAGGGCATCTCCAATTCGCCCTTCCAGCGTCAACCCGTGGAATACTACCAGATCCGCCTTGGCAATCGAGTTAAAGTCACGTGAAGTCGGTCTGTAGAGGTGAGGGTCGACTCCGGTTCCCATCAGCGGAATCACCTCAAAAAGGTCCCCGGCCAGCGAATCCATGAGGTCTGCCAAGTGGGTGGTCGTAACTACGACCACAGGTCGTTGAGTACCAATTTGGTTGTCTGGAGAGTTATTTGGGCAACCCATCAGGCCTAGGAAAGCGCCTGCGCCGCAAATCATGAATAGTCGCATGGGTGAGAAAAAGTATTTTGTAAGAGTCATAAAAGTTTTAACTTTGATTAATCAAAGTATGTGGAAAAATTTCCTTGAGTCAATCATGCAAAAAGATGACCATCGTGACCTATGCCGAGTCCAGCGGTCGAAAACTACCTCAAACACATCCTTTTGATCAGCTTGGAAAGCGAAAAGAGGGAAGTCCCCATGGGGCAAATTTCGGAAGCGCTCGGGGTGACTCCGGGAACGGCGACTTCGATGGTCAAAAACTTGGAGAAGGAGAAATGGATATCCTACCAAGCCCGCAAGGGAGTCAAGTTAACCGCCTCGGGTAGAAAAATTGGGATGAACATACTCCGACGCCACCGGTTGCTGGAAACTTTTCTGGTCGAAACTCTTGGCTTGGACTGGAGTGAGATTCATGAGGAGGCAGAGGTGCTCGAACATGCAATTTCGGAAAAGGTTCTCGAACGGCTTGACGAATTTCTCGGAAGGCCTCGCCAAGATCCTCACGGGCACCCCATCCCCACGCGGGGTGGGATCATTCAAAGACACCGCAACCAAACTATTTTGGATTGCGAGGCGGGCGACGACGTCGTCATCGTATCGATTAACGATCAGGAAAAAAACTTTCTCAAGTACGCTCGTTCTCGTCATCTTGTCCCCGGAGGAAGACTCAAGGTCATCTCCAGAATCGAAGTGGCAAATGCAATGGAATTGCAAGTCGCCGGCCAAGCCGCCTTTTCCATCGGTTTCGAGGCCGCTAGAAAAATACTCGTGACCCTCTAGTATTCGAGATCGCCTTCCCTCAAAAATTGGGATTGCCCCGCTTTCTTTTTCCTTCAAGTATTTCAAACCCCAAAACATTCCTATCAATAACCCCGAAAAGTAACCGTTATGCCACGCCCCGTAACCTTGTTCACCGGCCAATGGGCCGACCTTTCCTTCCCCGATCTTGCAAAAAAAGCTTCCGAAATGGGCTATGACGGCCTGGAGTTGGCTTGCTGGGGAGATCATTTCGACGTTGATAAAGCCGCTGTTTCCAAAAAATATTGCCAGGAAAGGTGGGAAATCCTTTCCGATCATGGCCTAACTGCCTTTGCTATTTCCAGTCACTTAGTCGGTCAAGCCGTTTGCGACTTGATAGATGAGCGACACAAATCCATTCTGCCTCCCGACGTCTGGGGGGAAGGTGATCCGGAAAAAGTCCGTCGAAGAGCTGCTAAGAAACTAGCCAAGACGGCAAAGGCATGCCGTAATTTCATAAATGCCAAACCGGGCCGGGGCAAAAAAGATGATTTTCCTGCCGTAGTAAATGGTTTTACCGGCTCAAGCATTTGGCACTCCATTTATGCCTTTCCTCCCACCGACCAAGCGTATTGGGAAAAGGGTTTTCAAGATTTTGCGAAGAGATTCGGTCCGATCCTCGAGTCCTTCGACAAGCAGAACGTTAACTTTGCCTTAGAGGTTCACCCAACAGAGATTGCCTTCGATATTGCCAGTGCGGAACGGGCTCTGCGGGCCGTAAAGAACCACAAGCGCTTTGGGTTCAACTACGACCCTTCCCACCTGGGTTATCAAGGTGTCGACTATGTAAAGTTCATCCGTACTTTTTCCGACCGCATCTATCATGCTCACATGAAAGATGCATGGTGGGGGCATGGCGATGGAACGGTTGGAGTATTTGGGGGACACACAACCTTTGCCGACCCACGCAGGCATTGGGACTTTCGATCGGTAGGTAGAGGAGATGTTGATTTTGAGGAAATTATCGTGGCGCTTAACGACATCGGATATGCAGGTCCTCTTTCCATCGAATGGGAAGATAGCCGCATGGACCGTTTTCACGGTGCCGAGGAATCCTGTGACTTTATAAGAGAACTTGATTTCAAGCCTAATGAAATGGCCTTCGACTCCGCGTTCGACAAGGAAAACCAATAATTCCACCTTCCATTCTCGGATAAATCAGATAAGGAAAATAAGATATGAAACGTAAGTTACGCATGGGCATGGTTGGCGGGGGAAGAGGAGCCTTTATCGGAGGTGTTCATCGCAGGGCCGCAGCATTGGACGGTGAAATCGAATTGGTAGCGGGAGCTTTTTCTTCCGACCCCAAGAAATCCGCCCTTTCGGGAAAGGATTTTTACCTCGATCCTTCCAGAGTATACGGCTCTTATCAAGAAATGGCTGAACGGGAGAAAGCTCTCCCAGATGGTGAACGAATTGATTTTGTTACAATCGTCGTTCAGAACTACCTTCACTTCGAAGTGGCAAAGACTTTTTTGGAAGCAGGGTTCAACGTCATATGCGACAAGCCGGTTACCCTTGATTTGGAGGAGGCCCGCGAGTTGCGGAAAATTATCCGAAAGTCAAAGAAGGTTTTTGCCCTAACCCACAATTACACTGGTTATCCGATGGTGAAGCTTGCCCGTCAAATGATCCGCAAAGGTGAATTGGGAGACCTCATCAAGGTTGTCTGTGAGTACCCGCAGGGCTATGCCATCACTGCTTTGACTGGAGAAAATAAGGCTATTGCAAACTGGCGGGCCAATCCGAAGATAGCGGGAATATCGAATTGCATGGGAGATATCGGAACGCATGCCGAGAATCTCGTCCATTATATTACGGGGCTCGAAATAGACCGTTTGTGCGCAGATCTTTCGGTCAATATCCCTAACCGTACGCTTGACGACGATGGCAACGTGTTGGTCCGCTTCAAGGGAGGCGCCCGTGGAATCATATATGCTTCGCAGGTTTCCAATGGGGATGAGAACGATTTGAACATTCGTGTCTATGGAACCAAAAAATCGATCGAATGGCACCAAGAAGAACCGAACGACCTTCTCGTCAAAGATGCTCGGGCACCCAGGCAGGTTTATCGACGGGGCAATGATTACGTGACGGGCGCCGCCGCGGATAATACCCGCATTCCATTTGGTCACCCGGAAGGTTTCATCGAAGCATTTGCCAACGTATACAATGCAGCGTCCGTTGCGATCAGGGATGAAGTAGCAGGGAAATTTCCTCGTAAATCGGGCTATGACTTCCCTGATATCCGTGACGGAATCATCGGAATGGCTTTTATCGAAACAGTCGTAAAGAGTTCAAAATCCAAGGAAAAGTGGGTCAAGTTTCCCCCTATTCCCAAGTAATGGAGAGCAAACAAATGTCTAAGAAAATCGGAGTTATCGGAGCCGGGGGCATGTTGCAGTATCATGCAGCAGGGTTTCAAGCGGCAGGCGGGCAATTGCACGCTATTTGCGACATGAATCAGGAAGCGGCCAACAAAGCAGCCGGCATCTACGGGATTCCAAACGTTTATGCGGATTCTCAAAAAATGTTCGAGGAATTGCAGGACCTTGACGCAGTCAGTATCATCACTCCCAATCGAACCCATCGCCCTTTGGCCCTTCAGGCTCTCCAGGCAGGCAAGCACGTCTTTTGTGAAAAACCTCCCGCTCTCAATGCTTCGGAAGTCAAGCAGATGAAGGAGGCTGCCGAAAATGCAGGAAAGACCCTCATGTTCAATTTCAACAACCGGGCGCGTCCCGAATCCTATGCCCTGCGAAATTATATTGAGGCAGGGGAGGTCGGCGTCATCAATTCGGCACAAGCGAAATGGATCCGAAGAACAGGTATTCCGGGCTTTGGGGGATGGTTTACGAATAAGGAGCTTTCGGGTGGCGGACCGTTGATCGATCTTCTCCACATGGTCGACCTCGCCTTGTACTACATGGATTATCCTCAAGCGACCTGCGTTCTTGCTCAGACTTTTGATGATTTCATCCAAGACAAGAGCTTCAAGGGACCGTGGGGAATCCCCGACGTTGCGGATGGCGTGACCGACGTTGAAAGCGCAGCGCATGGATTCGTTCGTTTCCAGACCGGTCAAGTTCTTAGCTTTCAGGTTTCTTGGGCCGAGATGAATAAGCGTGAAGAGGTTTCAGTTACTTTTCAGGGAAGAAAAGCGGGAGGAATGATCAGGAGGCTTTTTGAATCTGACGGATTGGATGAAACCGCTCTGGATGATTGTGAACTTTACGTCCAGGAGCATGGTCGTTCCGTCAACCGTTCGATTGTTACCGAGCCGAATGAGGATATGGGCAGGATTCGCTCAGCCGAAAATTTCGTGCGGGCCATTAACGGGGAAGAGGATCCGCTGAATACTCCGCAACAAGCTCTCGCCTTGATGAAGATTATCGACGCTACCTATGAGTCCGCCCGAACGGGTAGACCCGTTGACGTCGTGTGATCAATTCAGTTGTAACCTTTACCGACTTTCTATAACCAAGACCTTTCAAGCATGGGCAAACAATACAAAAAAGTGATCAAGCGCCGTAGACGGAGCGCTTACTTGGCTCGCCGCAAGGCAGCCATGACTCAAGAAATGCCGAAGTCCAAGAGGGCTTCCAAATCCAGCTCTTCGCCCTCCAGGCCAGTCCGCAAGCCGGCAGCCAAGAAGGCCAAGGTTGAAAAGGAAGAACCAGAGGTCGTTGCGGAGAAGGCAAGTGCCGAGGATGTCCTTGGGCCCGAAGTTAAGGAAGAGGTTGCCGTTGAAGAGGCAGCTACCGATAACCCCTCCGCTGAAGTAGCTGAAGAGACTGATTCCTCTGGAAGCGAAGAATCGCAAGAGGAGTCAAAGGA
>MDTC01238076.1_pt1 | contig 14173 bp, 8 predicted proteins | sample 811181 | NCBI WGS metagenome assembly MDTC01 (sample SAMN05326644, study PRJNA326480) | marine metagenome | isolation source: seawater | place: Pacific Ocean: North | collected 2011
AATAATAAAAACGAACTAGTATGTGACACGCTTAGCAGTTATACAAGTAGTTTTGATAATGTAAAGTTTGATCATTGTGCAATAAAATCTGAGGATAGTTTAATAAACCTTAGTTTGTTTAATAATTGTTATCTTAACTATGAATCTAATTTTAAAAATGTAGATAGCTGGGACTTTGATCTCAATGAAAATTCAGAACTTATTGATTTAGGTACCAACTCATCAATTATAGATGATATTTTAGAGAGACCTAGGTCTGCACCAAATGACTTAGGATGTTATGAGTATCACTGAACATTATAAGTGAATTTAATTACTTTTTTAATTTTTGGAGGTTCATTATTTACTGATTAATTTTTTTTCACATTTAGAAATTTTCTACTGGAATTTGTATTGTAACATTAATCATAAACTTCTTAAATTCCGTAATTTTAATTAACGGATTACAAGAGATAAAAATGTTCAATAATAACAGCAATAATTGAATGAAAAAAGATTAATTAATAAAATAATTATATTCCCAATCTAAAGTGATAAGTTTGAAAAGTAGAATTATTAATTTATGACTATTAAATTTAATAACACATTCGTCTTGATTTTTATATTTAACCTAAGTTTATTGAGCCAGAATGAACTTAAGTATAAATACAATAAATATGATCCTCAGTGGGTTAAAATCATGTATTCAGAAAATTCCAATCCAGATAAATTAATAAAAGCTTACAATGAATTTTATTCAAAAAATGAGTTCATAAAAAATCGACATACTCAATACTACAAAAGATTTTTAAGGTCATTTTCAAGAAATGAATTAAGTAATGCTTCCTCATCCTCATACGTTAATCGTTCATTAAACAGTAATAATAAGTCTACAAGTTCAATATGGGAAAGTAAAGGACCATGGGATTTTGATAAAAATGCAGCAAGCAGCAGTTATGCTCCCGGAGCAGCACACATATATACAGTTAAAAGATGTAGTTCAGACAGTTCTGTAATGTATGCTGGCACAGCAACTGCTGGAGTATGGAAATCATTAGATGGAGGACTAAACTGGTCATTAGTAACTAAAAACCTTATGGTTAATTCAGTATTTGCATTAGAAATTGACCATTCGGATCCGAATATAATATATTTTGAAAGTGGAGGAAAATTATATAAATCTTCAGATGGAGGTTTAAATTGGACAAATCCTGGAGATATTAATTTCATTTCTTTGAGTCATAGTGTTAAAGATATTATAATGAGTCCTCAGAGTTCAAGTATTTTATATTTAACATCTGAAAATGGTTTTTATATAACATATGATGGAGGTAACAACTGGACACAAATAATGATTGGAGATTTTCAAGAAATTGAAATTAACCCATCAAATCCAAATATCATCTACACAATTAAACTTGTTGGAAATAAAACTGAATTCTACAAATCTACCGATGGGGGAATTAACTTTTCGATTAAAACAAATGGATGGCCAAGCCCAAACTCATCAGATGAACAAAAAAGGGTAGAAATCGCTGTAACACCGGCAGCACCAGATTATATCTACGCAAATGCGACTGGCCAAGCCAATGGTGGAAGCGGTACGTATGGAATTTATTTTAGTAATGATGCTGGCGAAAGCTGGACTTTCAGGTGTTGTGGAGAACAACCGTCTGGTCCAGCATCATTGTCAAATCCAAATTTGATGGGGTGGTCAGATGATGGGACAGACGATGGAGGACAATATTATTATGATGTAGCATTAGAAGTAGATCCATATAACCCAGATAAATTACATCTTGGAGGAATAAACCATTGGATATCAACAGATGGTGGATTTTCTTTTATATGTCCTGCAAAATGGTCCCATGGCGACTCTGATCAATATGTACATGCGGATATACATGACATAAGATATTTAGGAAACGAATTATGGTTCGCCTGCGACGGAGGACTTTTCAAATCATCAGATGGAGGAGAAACAATTTACAGATCTATGAATGGTATAGAAGGCACAGATTTCTGGGGATTTGGATCAAGCACGAAAAGCAATGTGATGTTGGGAGGAGCTTACCACAATGGAACATTATTAAAAGATAATAATACTTACATAAATGATTGGATAAGTACCGGTGGTGGAGACGGTGTAAGAGGATTTGTAAATCCAGGAAATGACAGACTAGCATATGACGATTATGAAGGTCGAATCCTCTCTGGTAATCGAACTATTCCTATTGGAAGTTTTCAATTTGATTCATTACCCAATAGTTCTTACATTATAGGAGCATCGAGTGAAATGGCTTTTCACCCTGCCAACTATAATACTATCCTAATTGGCAGAAACAACTTACTACTTAAAACAACTAATAACGGTCAGACATTTGAAACTTTACACGATTTCAATGAAGAAGTCATGGCAATTGAAATTGCATGGTCAAATCCAGATGTTATTTACGTAACAACTTATCCCGATTGGTGGGGAGATAAAAAAATTTGGAAGTCATCAGATTCAGGTATTTCATGGCATGAAATTACTCCATCTTCTACTTTATTAGGTGGTGATAATTGGGTTCCATTTGATATTACTGTGAGTAGCATCGATGAAAACATACTCTGGGCAGCTAGAACTTCTCAATATGGTGGAAATTATCCAAATTTGGATAATAGGCAAGTATTTAAAACAACAAATGGTGGAAATACATGGGTTAACATTACTTCAGCGGAACTTGACGGTGAAAGCATTACTAACATTATTCATCAAAGAGGTTCTAATGGTGGTGTTTATTTAGGAACAAGAAGAGCTGTATATTACTTAGATGATAACTTAAACACTTGGGTGTTATATAACAACAACCTTCCTCTAAGCACATCATCAACTAAAATCATCCCTCATTATAAAGACAGTAAATTGATAAATGCAACTTGTAGGAGTGTTTACGAATGTGACTTTTTTGCCACTTCCCCACCCGTAGCTCAAATATCTGTAGATAAATTTAAATTAAGTTGCTTCGATACAATTGTAAACTTTGTTGATAATTCTGCCATTTCATCAAATAACCCATCTTGGCAATGGTCATTTCCAGGCGGAAACCCTGATTCATCTACAGATCAAAACCCTATTATTACATATAACTCAGCTGGTTCGTATGATGTGAGTCTTACAGTTTCTGATGATTTTGGAACTAGTACTCAAACTTACTCCGAATTTATTCACTTTGAAGACATTATTTTACCATTAGATGTTATCGAAGATTTTGAGGATGGTTTTAGTTCCGATTGGAGGTTAAAAAATTCGAATAACTCATTTAACTGGACTATAATCGATGTTCCTAACGGACCTCAATGCGAGCCGACAAAATGTGCTTATTTAGAACATTACTACATTAACCAAAACGGAGAAGTATCAGAGCTTATAAGTCCATACATAGATTTAAATGGATACATTAATCCAAAATTAAATTTTGATTATGCATATGCTACTTATTCATCAACATACCAAGACGGCTTTAGAGTTGATATTTCTTCAAATTGTGGAAAAACATGGAATACAGTTTATTATGCGTTTGGGGATACCTTGGCAACCGTAGGTCCACAAAATAACTGGTGGGAACCGTCTGATTGTAGCGATTGGCTTACAGAAAACAATATTGATTTAACAACTTATAGTGGTCAACAAATAATGTTACGATTTGTAGCTATCAACGGATATGGGAACAATTTTTTTCTTGATAATATAAAGGTGACTGGAAATCCCTCAGACTTACTCAAAATGGAAACTAGATTTGCAAAAATATATCCTAACCCGTCAAAAGGTGATATCTTTATTCATCATAATATGAACCATCCTAAAATTAAAATATTTTCTATAGACGGAAGATTAGTTTACAAAAATGAAATTAAAGAAGAAAAAGCTTTAATCAATGTTTCTTTATCTCCAGGAATTTATCATTTAAAAATTGGAGATAATAAATATTTAAAAAACATAGTAACTATTATTGAATAAATTAAGTTGTTATTTTCGAAAACCTTTACAAAATATAACCTTAAACAAGGTTAGTTCACCTTGGATGATATACGCGAACAGAATTATTATAAATTAATCTTTTATCCAAAGACATTTTTTTTCTTCTGTGGCTCACATATAAAGACATTTGATCTGTAAAATGAGGAGAGTTGGAATGTGTACTGATTCCATAAGGAAGGACAGACTCAATTTCTACACCTTCTTTTGAATATCTTACTAACATAATATAAGAGTCACCAGAGACTGCTTTTACTTTACCATCTTTGTAATTAGTTGTAGATGTTGCTGCAATCATATCAATCAATCCAGGAACAGCTAGTTCAACATTTCCTCTGACATGTTTTTGAAAGTCTCCCAAAACAACATTTAAACTTTTGAAGTTTTTTAAAAAATATTCTTTTGTGCTTACCAATGATTTAACTATTATTTTTTCAGGAACTGAACTATCTGATTGAAGTGGCGATTTCCTAATATTTTTATTTAGATATTTATAATACATAAACCATTGAGCAGCTCCTAAATTATTAGTATCAGCTTTTCTATCCCAATTTTGGATTATATCAATTAAATCTTGCAGATGTGAATAATTAGATGATTCGTAAGAAAAGATATCATTTATTTCAAAAGGGCAAAATATTGAATCTGGGTACTGTTGATCATATTTAATGTTTAAAAAGTCTTGGTAGGAAACTTTATCCATAGATTTAATTAACTTTTCAAATCTTAAACTTCTATTATTGTGAGTTTCAGTAAAGGAAAAACTTAAAGGGTATTCTTTTTCATTTGGGTTATCATCAGGATGCGAACAATTAAAAGGACTATTATTAGTATTAAATATATAACCATTTGTAGGGTTTAACAACTGAGGGAGTTCATTTAGTTTGTGGTAAGCTGTTGTAATAGTTCTAGTCGTGTTTCCTGGAAGCACTTTACTCCAGTTGTATACACTGTCACGAACTGGAAGTTGAGCATTACTGACATAATAAATATTATCATTTCTATCGGCATAGACAATATTAAACCTAGGGATACCCATAATGTTTAGTGATTGCATAAATTGCTCGTAGGAAGAAGACTTATTCATATGGTACCACTGATCAATTGCAGAAATATTTTCAAGTGCATTTAGGTGGAAAGCAAAAACACCGCTGTCATTTCTGATTGCAGGCCCATATTTACACCACAATAATTCTTTTTTAATAGGAATTGTTAATCCAATTTTTAATTTAACTTTTAATTTTGCCTTAGATTTTTCAAAATTCAACCAATTATTATCTAGCAAATATTGGTTTTTATTTTTCGGATTAATCTGTAGCTCAAATACATCTATCAAATCAGGATAGTTGTAGGTATGTGTCCAACCTAAATTTTCATTTGTTCCTATAAATGGCATTGGGGAACCAGGAAATAGTCCTCCAAGCATATTCCAACCCTCTTCAGAAACCATATGAGCTTCATACCACGCAAATGGACCTTCGAGTGGTTGATGAGTATTAACATTTAGATAAGTTTTACCATCTGCCGTCTTAGAGCTTTTAATTGCAAATCCGTTCGAACCAATATTTCTAAAAATTGAATCGTTCAGTGTAGCAACCTTATTGTCAAATAAATCTTTAATAATATTTCCAGCATCAGAGAAAAAATGTATAACCAAGTTGAAACCAATTAAATATTCTTTAACAGTTATTGGAAAGGTGTTTTTCACTAATATTTCTTTAGGATATTTATATGCATAAGCATTTAAACCCTCAACGTAACCTTCAATAACATTTAGAACCTCATTGGATAATTTATTGTAATTTGAATCTACATTTTCTTTACAACGCAGAAGCTGAATTACATAGTCTAAAACAGCTCCGTCTTTACCTAAATACTTTCCTAGTGAGGATTTTACAGGGAGAAATGTTTGTTGAATCGTCATAAAATCATCTTCAGCGTGTGCCCATGCTAAACCATATGCAGTTTCTTTATCAGTTTTAGCAAATATGTGAGGAGTTCCAAAGCTATCTCTTACAATTTCAATTTTTGTAGGATTAACTTGACATAAAAGTAAAATAGGAGAAAAAAAAACATATATATATAGGAAATACTTCATTTTTAATATTCAATAATAAATGTTGTGAATCACTATGATAAAATACAATATTTTATTTTTTCGCTTTTAAGCATAATTATAATGTCCAATAAATCATCTTTTTTATCACATGGAAAATAATTTAAAATTTGATTATCAAAAAAAGTAGTTCCAAAAACTGAAATTCCCGCACTTAGTTCAGGAAGAATTACAAAATCATAACTATCTAACTTTTTAAAAACCATTTCTATATCAGTTCTGGAAATATTTCTGTCATCAGAACACATAAAAACTACTTTTTTAGCCCATTGTCCAAAAGATTCTTTTAAAGCGTCTGATAATTGTTGTTTTGAATGAGTTCCTTTGTGAATTTTTTTTTGAAATATTTTGTCATCAAAAAAACTATCGTTTTCAATTTGTTTATCAAAATAAACATGTTTAGATGCATTAACCTTTGAAGTAATAGAAGCAACATGTTGAATTTCATGTAAATAATTTTCTAAATGATGCTCTTCTAAAGCTTCTGAGGGAGGTTTTTTTATAAAAATAATTAAATGTTTATCCATTACATATTTCTTCGATACTGCCCACCTACATCAAATAATGATTTAGAAATTTGACCTAAGGAACAATGTTTACTTGCCTCCATAAGCTCATTAAAAATATTTTCTTGGTTTACTGCTGCAGATTTAATTTTTTTAATTGCATTGTCAGACTTTTGTTTTTTAAATTCATGTAAATTACCCAACATATTTATCTGATAATCTTTTTCTTCTTTAGTAGCTCTGATTACCTCTTGAGGAATTATTGTAGGAGACCCTTTTGAATTTAAAAATGTATTTACTCCTATTATTGGAAACTCACCAGTATGTTTCAAAGTTTCATAATGTAGAGATTCCTCTTGTATTTTACTTCTTTGATACATTGTTTCCATTGCTCCAAGAACACCTCCCCTCTCATTTATTCTATCAAATTCATCTAATACAGCCTCTTCAACTAAATCAGTGAGTTCTTCAATAATATAAGATCCTTGCATCGGGTTTTCATTCCTTGCTAGTCCTAATTCTTTATTGATTATCAATTGAATTGCCATTGCTCTTCTTACAGAATCTTCAGTTGGTGTAGTAATAGCTTCATCATAAGCATTAGTATGTAATGAATTACAATTATCATATATCGCGTAAAGAGCTTGTAGAGTTGTTCTAATATCGTTAAAATCAATTTCTTGTGCATGAAGAGATCTACCGGAAGTCTGAATATGGTATTTTAATTTTTGTGCTCTTTCACCAGCACCATATTTATTTTTCATTGCCTTTGCCCATATTCTCCTTGCAACCCTACCAATTACAGCATATTCAGGATCAATTCCGTTAGAAAAGAAAAATGATAAATTTGGTCCAAAATCATCAATAGACATTCCTCTACTTAGATAATATTCGACATAAGTAAATCCATTTGAGAGTGTAAAGGCAAGTTGTGTAATAGGATTAGCTCCAGCCTCGGCAATGTGATAACCTGAAATAGAAACAGAATAAAAATTCCTAACTTTATTTTGAATAAAATATTCCTGAACATCTCCCATAAGTCTAAGAGCAAATTCAGTAGAAAAAATACAGGTGTTCTGTGCCTGGTCTTCTTTAAGTATATCTGCTTGAACAGTTCCTCTCACTTGGGATAGTGTATCGGCCTTTATCTTTTGATACACTTCCTTGGGTAATACCTGATCGCCAGTAACTCCCAAAAGCATCAGACCTAGACCATCGTTTCCCTCTGGCAAATTGCCTTGATATTGTGGTCTTTTAGATTTACTGTACAGTTTGTCAATTTTTTTATTTACTTCCTCGGTAAGGTTATTTTCTTTAATATACTTTTCACAATTTTGATCAATAGCTGCATTCATAAAAAATCCTAATAACATTGGAGCCGGACCATTAATTGTCATGCTGACAGATGTTGTAGGTGCTGATAAATCAAAACCAGAGTATAATTTTTTTGCATCATCTAAACAGCATATTGAAACACCAGCATTTCCAATTTTGCCATAAATATCTGGTCTTAAATCTGGATCATTTCCATATAATGTTACTGAATCGAATGCTGTTGATAATCTTTTTGCAGGTAATCCTAAACTGACATAGTGAAACCTTTTATTGGTTCTTTCTGGACCACCCTCCCCAGCAAACATTCTTGTTGGATCTTCACCTTCTCTTTTGAAAGGAAATAAACCAGCAGTAAAAGGGAACTCCCCAGGAACATTTTCTTGATTAGTCCATCTTATGATATCCCCCCATGATGTGAATTTCGGGAGGGCTACTTTAGGTATTTTAGAATGAGACAAGGAATTACTTGTTGTAGCAACTTTCAATTCTTTTCCTCTAACCTTAAAACTAAAGAAATCTTCTTTGTAAGTATTGTATTTATCTTTCCATTGATCAATTGTTTTCTGATTTCTTGCATCAAAGTCTAATGATATTTGGTCTATTTTATTTTCTATTGCTTGAACTGCTTTTTTATCATTTTCAATATCTAAGACATTTTTAGAAGAATGTAAAACGTATAATTTATCAGCAATTTTGATTTGTTTTTCTAAATGCTTATCATAAGATCGATTATTTTCTGAAATTTCAGAAAGATATCTGACTCGCTTCGGGGGAATCACATATACTTTTTCTGACATTTCCTTTGTTATATCGAATTTTGAAGCCAAATCTTTTTTCGTTCTTGAGTCAACCAAATCCATCAAAAATTTGTAGAGATTATTCATTCCAGGATCATTAAACTGTGAAGCTATTGTTCCAAAAACAGGAATTTCTTCGTCTTTTACTTCCCAAAGGTTATGGTTTCTTCTGTACTGCTTTTTAACATCTCTAACTGCATCTAAAGCTCCTCTTTTATCGAACTTATTAAGTGCAACTACATCAGCAAAATCAAGCATATCAATTTTTTCTAGCTGTGTTGCCGCTCCAAATTCTGGAGTCATAACGTATAATGAAGCGTCACTATGGTCTAAAATTTCAGTATCAGACTGACCTATACCAGATGTTTCAAGAATAATCATATCAAAACCAGCAAGTTTAAGAATGTCTAGTGCTTGAGCGACGTGTTTAGAAAGAGCTAAATTACTTTGCCTTGTAGCTAATGAACGCATGTAAACACGTTTATCTTTAATTGCATTCATTCTTATCCTATCGCCTAGAAGTGCACCTCCAGTTTTTCTTTTAGATGGATCAACAGAAACAATTGCAAGATGTTTATCCTCAAAATCAGCCAAAAACCTTCTTACTAATTCATCAACCAGAGAAGATTTACCCGCTCCACCAGTTCCCGTAATTCCAAGAATTGGAATGTCTAGTTTTTGTACGGATTTTGAAATATTTTTAAGTTTATCTCTATTTTCAGCTCCAAAATTTTCTGCTGAAGAAATAATTTGTCCAATATCCAAATGATCTTCTTTTGAGATTTTAGGAATTTCAGAATTTAGTATTCTACCAGATGGAAAGTCACATTTTTCAACTAAATCATTAATCATACCCTGCAATCCGAGTTCTCTGCCATCATCAGGGTGATAAATCTTTGTGATACCATATTCATGCAAATCTTTAATTTCTTCAGGAAGTATAGTTCCACCACCTCCACCAAATATCTTTATATGGCTCGCTCCCTTTTCTCCCAATAAATCATACATGTATTTAAAATATTCATTGTGTCCACCTTGATAGGATGTCATTGCAATTGCTTGGGCATCTTCCTGAATAGCACAATTCACCACTTCTTCAACGCTTCTATCATGGCCTAAATGAATAACCTCACAACCTGTAGATTGTATAATCCTTCGCATAATATTTATTGCAGCGTCATGACCATCAAATAAGGACGCAGCTGTAACAATTCTAATTTTATTTTTGGGGGTGTATGGTTTTTGATCCATCGATTACAACTTTAAAGTAAATTAATATCTCACTATATTTAACAAATTAGTTAATTTGAACGAAATTAATATATTTTATTAAAGTGTTTTTTATTTTATCGAAGATACTCTCGTTTTTAGTCGATCCTTTTATATGGGTAATTATTATTTTTTCAATAAGCCTTCTTTTAAAAAAGATATATAAAAGAAAATATTATTTTTTATTTGGATTTTTTCTATTAATCCTTTTTTCCAATAGTTTTTTTTACTCACTGATTAATAGTAAATGGGATATTAAATCTGGTGAATTTGAAGAGTATTATGATTACGGAATACTAATGGGTGGTATGATCGGTTTAAACTCAACTAGTGACAACATTCAATTTTTAAAAAATAATGATAGACTTTTAAACACCATTGAGCTTTACAAAAGAGGAAAAATAAAGAATATATTAATCACTGGAGCATCTGGAAGTTTAACCTCTAATATGAAAGAATCTCAATTAATCAAAAATTTTTTATTACGTATAGGAATTCCTAAGACAAAAATAATTATTGAAGATAAATCTATGAACACGCACGAAAATGCAATTTATTGTCAAAAAGTTATCAATCAGCTTCATCCCGATAATAACGTAAGATGTCTAGCAATAACATCATCTTACCACATGAGAAGAACAATTGGCTGTTTTGATAAAACAAATATCAAGGTTGACCCCTATGTGAAAACACCTTCGATAAAACATTTTGACCTTGAAAAAATTATTGTTCCACAATCACACATATTATTTAAATGGAAAATTTTATTACACGAAATCATTGGATATTTAACCTATAAAGTAATGGGATACATATAAGGCTAAATTTTATAATTTTTCAATAGTGGTATTTCCAAAGATAATTTAGTATTTATATGAGGAATCATATTGTTGAAAAAATCAAGAATTCTTTCTCTATTTTCGCCTGGTTGGTGAACATAAAACCAAATTTTTTTAACTCCTAAGTTAGTAAGCTCTACAATTTTTTCTACCCAACCAACTATCCTATATTTATCACTTGGATGAGAAAAATCACCAACATATCTAACAAATAATTGATCATTTGTAACATTTAAATGTAATACATCTCTTCTCCCAGGGGTGTCCGTAATTACAGGGATTACACCATATCTTGAAAATAAATCTTGTACTTCATTTAATGTATTTTTTTCAAACCAAGACTTGTCTCTAAGTTCAATAGCTATAGGAACATCAATTGGCCAAGAAGAAATAAATTTTTCAAGACTATGAAATTGATTAGACTTAAAATAATTTGCCATCACGGCAAAACATATTCCCGAGAAGGTTCCCATATGAAATACAGCTGATAAAAACTGATTAGTTTTCTCTTTTGACTCTCGGTCATTAATGTCTTTTCTATGAGTAATAACCTGCGGAAGTTTCATTGAAAATTTAAAGTTACCGTTAACTTGATTTATCCAATTATCGATAGTACTTATTTTAGGAGTACCGTACCTTGTAGAATTAACTTCAATACTATTGAATTGCTTAGCATATTCATTTAAAAAATTTTTCTGTTGTGTTTTTGGAGGATATAATAATCCTTTAAATTTAACATCAGACCATCCAGGGGCACCGAAATAAAAGAGTGGTTTTTTTTTAGATTTGTATGAAGATAATATTTCTTTAGTCTTAGAATCAACATTAGGAAAGCTAAATACTACATCATTCAATTGATCAACATGTCCAAACTTCATTAAAAATATTTTAATTTGTTCTAAAATTAATAACCAAAGTTAATTAATGAAAAAAGTCTGGCTTAAACCTACTAAAGAAAAATCACTATTAAGAAATCATCCTTGGGTATTTTCAGGAGCAATAAAAAAAATTGACAATAAAATTATTGATGGTGATATCGTAGAAGTATATAGCAATAAAGATCGTTATTTAGGTACGGGACATTATAGTGAGGGAAATATTACTGTAAGGTTATTTGAATTTGAAAAACAGGAAATAAGTATAGATTATTGGCATAAAAAAATTAATAAAGCCTATAAACTCAGATTATCCATACTTGAAAATAATAAAGAAAATAATGTTTACAGACTAGTACACGCTGAAGGAGACCATATGCCAGGATGTATTATTGACATATATAATAATGTAGCCGTGTTTCAATTTCATTCAATCGGCATGTGGAAATTAAGGGAAAAATTTTCAAAAATAATTATCAAAATTATTCCAAATATTGATTTAATATACGACAAAAGCGAAAATACTTTAAGTACAAAACACAAAGAAGAATTTTTGGTATCAAATTGTATATTATTCAAGAATCAAGAAATTGAAAAGACTATTATTTGTGAAAATGGAAATAAATTTCATATAGATTGGGTTAAAGGGCAAAAAACAGGTTTTTTTATTGACCAACGGGACAATAGACAACTTTTGGGTAATCTTTGTAAAAATAAGAAGGTATTAAATACTTTTTGTTACTCAGGTGGATTTTCAATTTATGCCCTAAATTCTGGCGCAAAAGAAGTTCATTCGTTAGATAGCTCCCAAAATGCAATTGATTTGGTAAATGAAAATTTGAAACTGATTCCGAAACTGAAATCCAAACATAAATCTATTTTGGCAGACGCAACTCAGTACATAAAAGAATTAAAAGACGATTACGATATAATTATTTTAGATCCGCCAGCGTTTGCTAAACACATTAAAAATAAACATAAAGCACTCTTAGGTTACAGGAGATTAAACACTAGAGCAATTGAGCAAATCAAGTCTGGTGGATTATTATTTACATTTTCATGCTCTCAAGTTATAAATAAAGACTTATTTAAGCATATGGTTTTATCTTCTGCTTTAATAGCTAAAAGAAATGTCAGAGTACTTTATCAACTTCATCAACCACCAGACCACCCAATTAATATATTCCATCCAGAGAGTGAATATTTGAAAGGGTTGGTTATTAAAATTGAATAATATGAGAGTAGTATTTATGGGAACACCTGTTTTTGCTGTAGCTACTTTAAATGCAATTCAAAATAGCAAATATAAATTAGTGGGTGTTGTTACAGCCGCAGATAAACCATCTGGCAGAGGTAAAAAACTAAATAGCTCTGCAGTAAAAAAATATGCTTTAGAAAATAATCTTCCTTTATATCAACCTGAAAATTTAAAAGACATTTCTTTCAGAAAAAAATTAATCGATTTAAAAGCGGATATATTTATCGTTGTCGCATTTAGAATGCTACCAAAAACCATTTGGGAGATTCCTTTTTATGGAAGCATAAATTTACATGGTTCTCTACTGCCTGAATACAGAGGTGCAGCCCCAATTAATTGGTCAATAATAAATGGAGAGAAATTTACCGGCGTTACCACATTTATAATAGATGAAAAAATAGACACAGGTAAAATACTTTTACAAGAAAAAATAAAAATAAATGAATCTGATAATGCTGGAATTATACATGATAAACTTATGATTTTAGGTTCCAAACTTGTTATAGAAACAATTGATGGAATTATTGAAAATAAATTAAATCCTAAAACTCAATGTGCTTCAAAGGATAAGCTTAAATTAGCTCCTAAGCTAAATAGAGACAACACAAGAATTGATTGGTATAAATCGAGTCAAAAAATAATACAATTAATCCTTGGTCTTTCCCCATACCCTTCAGCATGGACAACACTAGTTTTTGAAGATAAATATTATAATTTTAAAATATATAATGCTATTACAAATACTAAAAAGATTGATCCTGGCTATATTAAAATATACAAAAATCAATTTCTAGTAGGCACATTAAATGGTTCTATTGAATTAAAAGAAGTTCAAATAGAAGGAAAGAAAAAGATGGACTCAGTGTCTCTAATTAATGGAAATCCATTTATTAAAAACTCAAAATTTGTATGAAATTACAGCTAACTATATATATGCAAATTATATTTTTCTCACTAATAGGACAAGAATATATTAATTCATTTGACAAGATTGAACCTGATAATGATTATGATAATATTTATGTTAAAAAACTTTCTTCCGAAACTGACGCAACCACATTTGCCATTTGGATCAAAAAAAGTGTTCGTTTACATAAACATATAAAACATATTGAAAATGTGTATATCACAGAGGGAAATGGTGATTTTCAACTTGGAGATACCATTTATAATGTTAA
>MDTC01106246.1_pt1 | contig 14171 bp, 9 predicted proteins | sample 811181 | NCBI WGS metagenome assembly MDTC01 (sample SAMN05326644, study PRJNA326480) | marine metagenome | isolation source: seawater | place: Pacific Ocean: North | collected 2011
AAATAATAAATTAGATAAGTATTTTATATCTTTTAAAGCAAAAGAAAAGGAAAATAAAACAAAAACAAAAAATAATAATTCAAATAAAAGCTTAAATAAAAGCTTAAATAAAAGTTTACTTAATAAAAAAATATATTTAATAATATGGGTAGATGAAAATACAGCAAAAGGAATAAATATAGATTGCACTATTATATATAATATACTTAATGACCTTAATTATAATGTTTCTTATTTAGAACTTCCTCTTTCATATTTGAAAGATTTTAACCCTTCAAATAATTCAATTCTATTAAATGGAGATATATATATATTTTCGGAAGTTTGTTTTTCTGATATTTATGATTTTATTTTTAAAAATCATAAAGAAATAATTTGTATTCCAAATATAGATTCTTATGATACTTTTAAACCTGAAATAAATGATAGAGAAACAGATTTTATTAATATGTTAAAAAAATATTCAGAAAATAATAAATTTAATATATGGTGTAAAACAAAGCAAATTTATAATTGGCTGGACGAATTAAACTTTAAAAATTTACATTATATTCATTTTTGCTACAATATTTTATCAAATTCTATTTTTTTAACAGGTAATACAAAATTAAATCAATTATTTGATAAAAAAATAGATTATTTATTATTAGATACAGGAAATTCAACAACTCAAAGAAAATATTTACAAGAAGTTTTAGATATATTTATTGAAAATGAAGATATACCTTTTACATTATTAGTAAAAACAACTCCAAAAGTTTATTATAAATTTATAAAAAATACAAAATATGCAAACAGCTATAATAATATTAAAATAATAAATCAATTGTTATCAGTTGATGAACTAACATACATATATAAAAAATGTAATTATTTTGTTTATTGTTCGAAATTTGATGGCTATGGATTGTCTTTATCACAAGCAATTAAATATAATTTATTTATATTTTCATTTGATGGACTTCCTTGGTGTGAACTTTTAGAATTATATCCACGTAAATGTCTAGTAAAGTGCGAACAAGATTTTACCAAATCTATGGGTATTAAAAAAAAAGGAATGGCTTTATCGCAAATTTATTATAAGGGTGATTTTAATGATTTAACATGCAAACTAAAAAATAATAAAGAGGAATATGAAAATATTATAAATACAACCGAAGAAAATTGTAAATTTGTTAATACATATAATTATAATGTTTTTAAATCTAATATTAATCATTATTTTCAAAAAAAATACAATATATGTGCTATTTATAATAATACATCAGTAGGTGTTATTTCATACAAAGATCGCGAATTATTATTTATTGAAAATTTAATGAATATAATAATGCAAACAAATCAAATAGTGATTTATTTAAATTCATCAACCGGTTTAATAGAAAAATTTTTATCAAATATATCCAATGTTTATTTTAATAATGATATGATTTATCCATCAGATTATGTTACATATACTTATAATAAACACACATGGAACATTAATATAACTTTGGAACAATTTAATTTAATTGAATTAAAAGGATTTATTAATAATTCTATAAATTTTATACAAGAAAATAATAATTTAAATTCTTTATTAAACAAAAATCCAGTATTCGAACCTATAATAGATAAAAGTAATTCTTTATGTAAAAAAATATATTTAATAATATGGGATGATGAAAATTGCGCAAAAGGTATAAATATAGATTGTGAAATAGTATATAATACATTAACAGAACTAAATTACAATGTTTCTTATTTAAAAATTCCTCTATTATATTTAAAACAATTCGATGCTTCAAATAATAAAATTTTATTAGATGGTGATATATATATATTTTCAGAAGTATGTTTTGCTGATATTTATGATTTTATTTTTAAACATAACAAAGAAATTGTATGTATTCCTAATATAGATTCGTACGCAACTTTTAAACCTATAATTAAGGACAGAGAAAGTGATTTTATCAACAGTTTAAAACATTATTCTAAAAATAATAATTTTAATATATGGTGTAAAACAAAACAAATTTATAATTGGTTGAAAAACGAAAATGTAAGTAATTTGAATTATACTCATTTTTGTTATAATATTCATTCAAATATTGAAGGTAATTTATCGAATAAAGTTATACAACTTTTAAAAAAAGAAACAAATTATATATTGTTAGATACAGGAAATTCAACAACTAAACGAAAATATTTAGAGGAAATATTAGACATTTTTATTGAAAATGAAAATATTCCATATACGTTATTAGTTAAGACAACTCCAACGGTATATGATAAATTTTTAAATAATTCAAAATATAAGAAAAATAATAATATTGAAATAATATCTGAAATGTTGCCAGTTAATGATTTAACTTATATATATCAACAATGTAATTTTTTTATTTATTGTTCAAAGTTTGATGGATATGGATTATCATTATCACAAGCAATTCGATATAATTTATTCATATTTACATTTGATGGATATCCATGGTGTGAATTATTAGAATCATATCCACGAAAATGTTTTGTTCGTTGTGAGCAAGATTTTACGAAATCTTTGGGAGTGAATATAAAAGGAAAGGCATTATCTCAAATATATTATAAAGGTGATTTTAATGATCTAACAAATAAATTATTATATAATAAAGAAAAATATGAAGACATAATTAATACGACTGAAGAACTATGTGATTTTGTAAATATTTATAATCATAACGTTTTTTTATCAAATATTAATTATTATTTTCAAACAAAATACAACATATGCACAATTTATAATACAACGTCAATTGGCGTTATTTCATATAAAGACAGGGAACTTATGTTTATTGAAAACTTGATGAATATTATACGTCAAGTAAAAGATATTGTTATTTATCTAAATACGTCAACTGAATTTATTAAAACATTATTATCGAACATATCAAATGTTCGTGTTACATTGTGTGATACTGATTTAAAATCATTGACCAAATTAAAAGTAATTAATTATTTAAATAATGATGTTAATTTAATAATAGATGATGATATTATTTATCCACATGACTATGTTAAATATACTTATAATATATTAAAAAAACTAGATAAAAAATGTTTTTATTCATATAATGGTTACACTGATAAATTTAAATATCCATTTACTATTAAAACACAATTATGTTTACAAGATAATTGTAATTTAGGTACAGGAACTTTATTTTATAATAAAAATACATTAACTGATAATAAACTTGAACAATTCTTAGAAAGAGTGTTGCACGAATCACTAGATGTTAATATTCAATTATTTTGTGATAAAATATTTAAACAATTTTGCCAAGAAACTAAAATAAAAACTAAAATTATAACACCAAAACATTCATATTGGATGGTAAATCATCCCATAATGATCGATGGTTTAAGAGAAGAAAAGTTAGATTTAAACCACGTTAACATAATTCCGTTTAATGATTGTGTGGTTGATTATAAAAACTCTTTACCGGACGAAATCAAAAAAAATTTGATAACAAAAATAGATATAAAAAATTCTACTAATCATGAAAAATACTATAATATATTATTTGATAAATCAAAACTTCTATTACAAAATAATCGGAAAGAAACAATCAGAACATTTGAATTAAATTTATTAAATTTATCGGTATTATATAAGCAACTGATTTATTTTGTTCGATATGTAAGTTTTTTATATAGTTTTATAAATTTAAAAATTTTAATAACATATCAGAATCAAATAAATGACAGTTCAACTGAAACAATAATGATAAATAACTTTAAAAAAATGAATATTGACTGTATTTTTGTTAATACCAACGATTTAATTAAAAACGTCGATAAATACAAAAATTATATTTGTTTATACAATCTGAAAAATAAAGAGGAGTTAATTACGAATTTAGAACACTCAAATTTAAAGTTTTATGGATATACATGGGACTTAATTAATTATCAAGGAGAAAGAGAAAAAAAAATGATATATAATATTAATCATATGAAAGCTTCATTTATAGTAGAGGATTCATATAATTATAATAATATAATAAATAAATGTTTCCATATATTCCAACCTACAAAAGTAGTTCCATATTACATTGCTCCTAGTGTATCTAATGACATTAAATTTATTCATTTTGGAAGATTAAACAATACGAGAATGGATAAAATTATAAAAATAGCAGAAACTTTTCCAACTATTAATATTTATTTATATGGTTACACTAATACAATTGAAAATATTAAAATAAAGAATAATAATATATACTGTAACGAAAGTAAATTTGTTGAACGATTAGATATGTATAACTTAACAAAAAATAATAATACGTTTGTATTAAGTTTTTCAGAAATTCTAGATGAATGCTATTACAGTAATCGAATTCCTATGTTATTAGGATATAGCTCGTTAATTATACAAGAAAAATTTAAAAACATTGAGAAATATTTTAGTGATAGTGAGATGATTATATATAACAATATGGACGAATTAAAAAATAAGATAAATAATATTATTAATGATTATGAAAAACAAATTATACTACGTAATAACGCTTTGAGATGTAGTAAAAAATATAATTTTGAAAATTATATCTTTAATATATTTGATAATATATACGACTAGTGTACTGAGTTTTGAAATACACGTTTGTAATTTTCATTTATATTAATATATATTAGAAAATTATTTCATTTAATATATATTATATGGAAATGTTTGATTGGGAATTTTATGTTTCCTATTATCCTGATTTACAAAATGTAGGAATAGATACAAAGGAAAAGGCATTAACTCATTATTTTATACATGGTAAACGTGAAAATAGACGAACACATCAAATTATTTTTCCAACAAATTATATTACGCCTATTAATAGTGAATATATATTATCTAATATATTGCAGGTATATATTTCTGAAGGACTTTATATGTTTAAAGAGAGAATTTTACAAAAATATAAGTTGAAACACTATTTTGATACTAATTTACCATCATTATTTTTTGGTGTTTATACCGATGATGATTTATATTGTTTGAATAAACACAATAATATTAAATATATAATTTGGGGAGGTCAAGATATTAATAGTCAAAAAACATTAAATGAAGTTAAAAATTTACATAATTGTATTCATTTATCTATAAGTGAATGTATACATAAACGTCTTTTAAACTCACAAATAAATTCAATACTAATAGATTTTAATTTAGTAGATCATAAATTATTTAAACCATGTAAGGTAAAAGGAAATAATATATTTATTTTTAACGGTCAGACAAAAGGAAGAGAATCTATTTATGGAGAAAAATATTATAAAGAAATTACGAATAAATTACCCCAATTTAATTTTATTTTAAGTAATACATTAAATTGTAAACATGAAGAAATGCCTAGTGTTTATGCTACATGTTTTATTATGTTACGACTTACAAAGTATGATGGTAACGCTAATAGCGTTCAAGAATGTGAAGCAATGAAAATTCCCGTCGTTCATAATCAATCGAAATATGGATTAAAATGGAAATCTGTAGATGATGTTATCACTCATATTTTACATTTTAGTAAAAAATAAATTAATATATTTATAATAATTTATTTTTAAAATTAATCTTTCTTTTTGAAAAGGTTAGTAAAATTTGTTAAAAGATTATTTGCTGCATTCTTAATAGGTTGTTCTTTTTTTAAATTTACATTTACATTATCATCTCTCATCATATTACGTTCGTTTACTGTAGCTTGTAATACTTCACAAGGAACATCATTACGTTTCATATGGTTAAGTAAAGCATTTGTATCTTTTGGGAAACAATATCCACCATAACTTAATTTACCATCAGGACCTGGTACATCTGTATGCATTGGATTAATCCATTTATTTTTTAACATAAGATCTTTTACCAAATTATAATCACAGCCCGTTTCACCACATAATAAATATAATTCATTGAAAAATTGTACTTTTACACTGTAAAAGCAGTTTACAAAAATTTTCATTGATTCTGATTCAGTAGAATTACATAATGATAATTCAGCATCAGGATAAAGTTTCATATAAAAATCACCTAATTTTTTCATATCTTCATCTGTAACTAATGGTGTAGAACCTAAAACAATATGAGTTTGATTATGGAAATCTTCAAATGCAGTTGCAGCTGTTAAAAATTCAGGATTATGAACGAATTTTAATGTTTCAAATTCTTCAACTAATCCAATTGTTGTGGTTGGTTCAACAGTACTTTTGATTACTACAATACCTTTATAATTATTTTCTTCTAATTTTGTACATACTTCACGAATACATGATTTATCATATTCGCATGTTTCTTCATCAAAAACAGTAGGTAGAGCTAAAAAAGCAACATCAGTATCTAGACATTCTTCAAATGTATTTGTATCTTCTTTGAATTTATCGTATCCAACAACATTACATCCTTTTAACTGAAAACTTTTTAACATGGAACCACCTACAAATCCTAATCCGATTACGCTAATTTTTTCCATTATTAATATTAACTAATATACTATTTTTTAAAAAAAAATTTACTCAACTGTAACTACTTTTGCCAAATTACGCGGCATATCTGGGTTTAAACCACGTGATAGTGATAATCTATAGGCTAATAATTGTAATGGTATTATACATAAGAAATTTTGAAACGATTCATTATATGATACTTGCATTAAATTTTCTTTTGTAGAATCGAATTTATCAGTAATATAAATAATATTTGCATGTCTTGATTTAATTTCTTCATATGCATTTTCACTTTTACTATAATATACATTATCAGGTGCAATTAATATTACAGGAAAATTTTCTTCCAATAATGCAAATGGTCCATGTTTTAAACTACTTGTAGAATAACCTTCTGCATGTATGTATGATATTTCTTTTATTTTTAACGCACCTTCGCGGGCAATGGATTCACCAATACCTTTTCCTAATATAAAACAACTTGGAAAAGAAAATAATGATACAATTTCTTCTATATTTTTTTCACTTTTTTCTATTGTAGATTTAATATCTTTATGCAACGAACGTAAATCTTTTATAAACTGCATACGTTTATTTTTATTTATTTTTTTTTCTTGTGAAAACCACACTGCAATCATTGATAAAATAATTACTTGTGATGTAAATGCTTTTGTGGAAGCAACAGCTACTTCGCGTCCAGCATTTAAATAACAACCACAATGAACTTCACGTGCAATTAATGAATCTACTACATTTACGACACCCATTAAAAATAAATCATTTGATTTACCAATTTCAATACATCTGTGTAAATCTTTTGTTTCACCTGATTGAGATAATAATAATAATGCTGTTTTACCTTTTTTTGGAATGTCATTTACTCCAAATTCTGCACCGTCAAATAATTGAACCGTACTAAAATTACATAAATCTTTTAAATATACCATACCTACCATACCAGCATGATAAGATGTTCCACAACCTAATAAGATTAAATTATCTATTTTAATTAAATCTTCTTTACATTTATCTAATCCACCTAATCTTACTTTATTATTATCTAGTAATCTTCCTCCTAAACTAATTGCACGTAAAGATGATTCTACTTGTTCGTTAATTTCTTTAATTGTCCAGTGTGGATATGGGTCAGGGGTTAATTCATTCGTATTTATATTAGCTAATTTTAATATATATGATTCTTCTGTGGTTACATTTACTTTTTTATCTTTTAATTCTATAATACATAAATCATCATTTTTTAATACAAAATAATTGGAAACATTACCACAAAAACCACTTTGTTCGGAAGCGATATAAACACAATTTTCATTTTCAGATATTAATATAGGACTTCCTTGACGAGTACAGTATATTGTATTTGGAGTTAATTTACACATAATAGCTAAACCCCATGTTCCTTCCATCATTCTTGAAGATATTTTTATTGCGGTTTTAATATTTTGACATGATTTATAGTTATATGCAATTAAATTTACTATAACTTCTGTATCTGTTTGTGATTTAAATGTAAATCCATTTTCTAATAACATTTTCTTTAATGAAGCATAATTTTCAATAATACCATTATGTACTAGTGTAAATAATCCATCTGATGACATATGAGGATGTGAATTATCATCAGTTTTTGCACCATGAGTAGCCCATCTAGTATGAGCTATACCACATGTTGCATCTGTGTGTTTACCTAAATTTTCTTCTAGTTTTTCTATTGCATTTACCTTTTTAATTGACGCATATTTACTTATTACAAAATTATCGGATTGTAATGTAGAAATACCTGCAGAGTCATACCCTCTATTTTGTAATTGTTTCAATCCTTCAATTAAATGTAATGTTGTATCGTCTCCTAAATAAGCTATTATTCCGCACATCTTAATATAATATAGATGTATTTTTATTTTTAAAAAATAAATTGTATTTATAATATAAATGAGTAAATTATGTATTGTAATTATGGCTGGAGGATTAGGAAAACGTATGCGTTCAACATTACCTAAAGTCGTTCATAAAATTCAAAACAAACCTATGTTAGTCCATGTTATTGAAAAAGCAAAAACATTAAATCCTTTACAAATAATGATTGTTGTTGGAAAATATGAAACGGTTATCAAGGAAATATTATCTGAATATATGGATATTACTACAATTACATTTGTAAAACAACCTCAATCATTAGGAACAGGACATGCTGTTATGTGTTGTAAAGATGAATTAGAAAAATACAAAAATTCAAATACTTTAATTCTTTCAGGAGATGTTCCTTTATTAAAAAGTAATACAATGCGTGAAATGTGTAAAAATGTAATGGGATGTAAATTATTGTGTACCAATGTTGATAATCCATATGGATATGGAAGAATTAAAATTACTAATAATAAATTTGATAAAATTGTAGAAGAAAAAGATTGTAATGATGAAGAAAAAAAAATTAATCTTATAAATGCTGGTGTTTATACATTTGATACAACCATTTTATGTGAATACATAAAATCGTTAAATTGTAATAATGCTGCTAACGAATATTACTTGACAGATATTGTAGAAATTATTAAAGATAATGTAGGAGATGTAATATCTTTATGTGAATTGCCAAAAGAAAAAGCTATTGAATTAAGTGGTGTTAATACTAAAGAACAACTTGAAGAATTAAATAAACAAGTAGAAAATAAAGATTTTAGTTAAAGTAAATTGCCATGAAATTTCCTTTATTACTATACTTACATTTTTCATAGAAGCCAACATTTTCTTCAGAACAATCTAATATACATTTATAACAAGTCAATATATTTGATACATTTGTTAAATATTTTATTATTTCCTTACCTAAACCATACCCTCTAAATTTATCACTAACCACTATATCTTCTATATGTCCGACATTTCCAAAATTATGAATATATTTTTGTTCTATTAATAATGTACCACTACCTACTATTATATCATCTGTCAATGATTTTAAAACAAATATCATATGATTTTCATTTAAACATTTTAATAATTGTTTACATGAATTTCTCTCTGTTTCTATATCTATATCTACAGATGTTAATTGAGATAACAGTTCAATGTATTCCATTGTTAAATCATCTTCTCTGATATGAGATATTGAAAAATACTGATCTTTTACCATAAATTTATATTCGCTATAATCTAATAATAGTTTCCATAATACTTTTTTCATTACACATTTTGTAGACATTTTATCTTTAGATTCGGTATATATTCTTACTACATTCTCGGTACCAGATGGTCTTACAAAACAACGTGCATCATTATCCTTATATTCATAACATACATTATTAATAAAATTTTGCATTTCTAATGGTGCTGTTAATGTTAATTGATCTTTTGTTGTTTCAAAAATGTCTTTATTTTGAATATTTAATTTTAATAATAAACTATCATTATTTTTATATAAATTAGACCATTGTTCTGCTGTCATTTTTAATTCTTGTAACATATATAATACAGCAAATACACCCATTATTCCATCACCTACACATGGATGAAAAAAACGCTTAAATAATTTTAATTGAAGAAATCTTTGTTCTATATCATTGTTAAATATAACATTACCATGTCCGTTTTGTTCGAAATATATTCCTATATCATACTTTATAGCTTCTGCATGTTGATGTTTTGTTCCTGTTGCAGTACAAACTGTTTTCATATGAGGAATTTTTGATTTCACATAATCTAAACACGCTTTATTTGTATAACCTGTATGTATAAAACCAATACTAATATCTTTACGATTTTGTAATAAAACATTTAAATAACAAACAACTAAAGCTGATATATTATCACCATTCAATAAACAGAATTTATTATTAATCTTTTTGTAAAATACAATTCTATCTGCATCACCATCTAATGACGCACACAATTCATCTGTTTCTTCAAATGGAAATTTTTGATAAGAACAAACATAATCTGAACTACATTCATTATTCAATAAAGAATGTTTTCTCCATTCTTTATTTTTTATAGTAATATCATCACACCATATTTTTTCCATTACAACTGAACCTACTCCATTAGCACAATCCAATATACAAGGTATATCATGTATATATGATTCTAATTTTTGTAAACATGATGTATACATAAGTTCTTTTTGATTCATTACAAAATGAAATTGTGGAGTAGTTACATACCCATAATTTACTATACTTATATCATTATTAATCTCTCTACATCCATTTTTTATTCTATCACATATTGTAGGACTACTTTCTCTGGAATCATATCCAATAAATATTGATACTTTTTCATTTATTAGAACTTCAATATTATCTTGATTTGAATTTACATAATTTTCAATAAATGTTTCATCGTCATGAGATATCATATGACCTTCATAATTTAATATTTTCACACCATTATCCTCAAAATGGTTATGTGACGCAGTAATCATTATACCATAATTTTTCTTGTTTTTAAGTGATAATATACTTACAGCATTACCTATTTTTGACGCGATTTCTAAAATGTGTTTATTATGAAATCGAAAACCTGAAGTCCCATATTTATAATACATATTATAATTCAACATTTATAATTTCCGATATTTTTTTATTTATATTTAATGGCTTGTTTTTTAAACAACCCGGACATTTATGAGATATATTTTCTAACGCGAATTTTGAAAACCAACATTTTTTACATATACGATGGGCGTTAAAACCATTTTCATTTAAGCATTGTGATGGTATTAGTGATTTAATTATTGAAATGAATTTTCCACATAAAACACAATTACATTTCATATTTTAATATATAATATTAAAATATGAAATTCTATTTTTAAATATTATTTATTTATATAATGAATAAACCAACTATTATTGTAATTGGATTAGGATGGTCTTCTGTTGGATTTATTACTCACATTGATACAAATAAGTACAATGTGGAAGTATATAGCCCTGACAACAAATTTGTGTATACACCATTATTGGCTCAAAACATTAAACATAATAAAGTACTAATATTAGATGGAAGTGATATTAATAATAGAATCAAATATAAAAATAGAGAGATTAAAAACATAGAGTTTAATAATAACAAAATTGTTTCAAATAATAATGAAAAAAATGAATATAATTATTTAATTTTATCTCACGGTGCATCTACAAATACATTTAATATTAAGGGGGTAGAAAGTTTTTGCTATTTTTTAAAAAATAGTAATGATGCTGATATAATTAAAACACAACTGAAATCATTACACAATAATGCTAATATAGCTGTTATTGGATGCGGATTAACAGGTTCAGAAGTTATAGGAACATTATTAGATTATAATAAATTTAATATTCATGCTATAGATGCTTTATCTAGACCTATAAATATGTTTAGTGAAAAACTTTCTAATATGGCAATTAATTTGTGGAAAGAAAATAATGTTAATATTTATATGAATCAACCTGTTTCATCTATTGATAAACAACAAATTAATTTTAAAGAAAACCCTTCAATAAAATACGATTTAGCTATTTGGTGTGGAGGTATTAAAAAATCCCCTTTAACAGAAACTATATTAAATATACTTAATATAGAAAATAAAAAAGGTATTCCTGTGGATGAATATTTTAAAGTTAATACATGTAATAATGTATGGGCTATAGGAGATTGTGCGGATTACGGATTGCCTCCTACAGCACAAGTTGGATATCAAGAAGGGAAATATTTAGCTCAACATTTTAATAATGATTTTAAATCTAATAAATTTAAATTTAATAACAAAGGACAAATAGGATATATCGGATTAAATAAAAGTGTTTGTCAATTGCCATATTTTTCATCTGGAGGAAATTTAGTTTATTATTTAAATACATTTATACATTTGTATAATACGGTTAATATGAAACAAAAAATAAACTTTTTAAAAAATTAATAAAATATAGTTATAAAATATAATGAGTGACAGTGAATATAAATTTTCTAATGAACGTGAATTTTTAATGTATTATCATACAACAATTCGTAATGTAGGTCTTTATACATCTGTAGCATTAGCTGCTCTTGTAGGAAGTAGAGCATTTCTAAAGAAACAGAATAAAAAAATATATGGAATGTTAATATTATTATTATCATTTTCTTTTATTGTAATGGCTTTGCAAATGGCTTATTTATTAAATAATGATATTAATTTAGCTGTATCACAATTAAATAGTGAAGATTTAGAGTCATGGACTTTAATACCACGTGTTGTATTTTTTGTTAATATAGGTTTAACACTTGTTATTTTAGGTTTATTAACTTCAAATATTAAAATGTAAACATACAATATGTATGCAATATATAGTACACCTTATTTAGATAAATTAAATAAATGTTATTATGATATTTTAATAATTGAACCTAGACCTATTGGTAAATTAACAAATATGTGTAAACAAATTATTATTCCAAATTTAACAGGAACAACTGATTGTAGTAATTGTCCTACAATTAATAAATGTATACATGCATTTATTAGTATAAATGATAATAACAAATTAATGCAACCTAATGAAATTCCTAATTTATTTAATAAATTAATCGAAGAAGGATTTAATATTAATACTGATTTAACCAAAATGTTAATGCAAACAAATATACGTCAAAATGACAAAAAATTACTTTGCTATATTTCATCATAATTTAAATTAATTAATATTATTTAATTTAAATTATAGACATGTAGTTTTAAATAACATTCCTGTTACTAAATAAGGGTCACAATTTGAACTAGGTCTTCTGTCTTCAAAATATCCTTTTCCATTTTTATAATTTTCATTTCCAATACGTACTGATGCTCCACGATTAGCAATACCATGAGAAAATTTGTCATATGATGCAGTTTCATGTTGTCCTGTCATACGTAATTCATTATCACTACCATATACTGCCATATGTTCTGAATGTTTATGTGATAATTTTTCTACTGCTTCTTCAATATATTCTAATCCTGTTTTATCATATGTTCCTTCACGCATATTTTTTGTACTATAATTTGCATGACAACCTGAACCATTCCAATCACCTAAAACTGGTTTTGGATGAATTGAAACAGTAAGTCCGTGTTTTTCAGCTACTTTTTCTAATAAATAACGTGCCATCCATAAATGATCTCCTTCTTCAATACCAACACATGGACCTATTTGAAATTCCCATTGTCCTGGTGCAACTTCTGCATTTATTCCAGATATTTTAATTCCAGCTGCAATACATGCCATCATATGATCTTCTGCTACTTTTCTTCCAAATGCATTTTCAGCACCTACACTACAATAATATTGACCTTGGGGTTCAGGTAATCCAGTTAATGGAAATCCTAAAGGTTTTTTTGTAGCAGGATTAATTAAAAAATATTCTTGTTCTAATCCAAACCATGGTTCTTGTTCTGGAGCGCTATTAAATAAATCATTCGCCCATTTTCTGTGACTATTATCAAGCGGTTCTCCTGTAGGTTTATATGTATCACACATTACTAAATGTCCTGGTAAAAAAGGGTGATTAAATAAAGCACCAGGTTTTATTATTACTTCAGAATCACTACCATCTGCTTGTGCTGTTGAACTTCCATCATAATTCCAACTTGAAACATCTTCAATAGATGTTGGAGATGTATTTACGACTTTAGTTTTGCTACGTAATTCTCCATTTCCGCCAATCCAAACATATTCGATTACTGACATATTATTATATAT
>MDTC01066317.1_pt1 | contig 14170 bp, 19 predicted proteins | sample 811181 | NCBI WGS metagenome assembly MDTC01 (sample SAMN05326644, study PRJNA326480) | marine metagenome | isolation source: seawater | place: Pacific Ocean: North | collected 2011
ATATAATCGACCCATAAAGGGTCGATTATTTAGTTTTGACTACACTTTTGTTAAAAGTGTCGTGTAATCAAAAATTTTGGGGGTTAGCCCCTTTCTTAAAGGGGCTGTAATATCAAAAAAATATTTAATTAATACTCGCCTGTAAGGCGAGTATAAATAAGTTTTGACAACACTTTTGTTAAAAGTGTACTTTTATAATTAATATTAATTATATTCATTAATTTCTTTTGTTTTTTTTAAGTAATTAATTAAATTAATTATTTGTTTTAATACTTCTTCTGATACTAATTTTAAATCAATAAAAATTCCATTAGAATTTACAGTATGTTTAATACTATTAATTTTAATAATTTTATATACTTCAATTAATTGTTCTTCTACTAAATCATTAATATTATCAATTATATAATTATATAACTCAATCATTATTTATCATATATTATTATTATAACTTTAAATATTTTATAACTATTTAAAATTGATTTACATTATATAATTATATAATGGATCACATTAATAATATAAATAAGTTATTATTTAATACTAAATTAAAAAATAACTTTTTAAAATCTATTATTCTAATTTTAGAAGATAATTTTAGATTATATGATTCTAAAGTACAACAAGAATTTTTAAAATTTTTAAAAAAAAGACTTAAAGAAGATCTTATTGAAAAAAATTTATATTTACAATTTGATAATAAATTAAAATTAAAAAAAAATGATATATATGTTGATTTAAATTCACAATATTTTAATCTTGAAGAATGTACTAAAAAATATATATCATATTATTTTAATATTAATATTATTGTTATAAATCAATCTACTAAAAAACATAGAATTATTAACGATTATAATTCTAATTGGTTTAGTATAATTTTAATTAATGAAAAAAATAATTATATTCCCTATATCAATAATCTATTAATAGATCAAGATATACAAATTATTTTAGATAATTTTGTAATTGATGAATTATTTATCTTCAGAAATGAAACTGATATTACTTTAGAAGAAAAAGATAAAATTTCAAAATTAAATAAATTAAAAATAAATGAATTAAAAGACATAGCAATTGAATATGATATTGATATTTATAAAGTAAATAAAAATAATAGTAAAAGCAAATTTAAAACTAAAAATGAATTATGTGATGAAATTAAAAATTATATTATTCAATCAAATCCATTAATTGATTAAATCTCTTGTTAATCTTCCTATTAAAAATAATGAGTATAACATTATTAAAAATTTAGAAAAATCTAAAATAAATTTACCTATATTAAACTCTACACCAAATATTTTTTTTTTATAATCTTCAAATCTTTTAAAATCATTAATTCCATCATTGTTACTATCTTTATTAAAAAATGGCAATATTATATTATCAAAAAATGAATCAGTAATATTAGTTATATGTTTTCCCATTGTATATCCTATTGCTGTATCTATAACTCCATTATCTATAATATATTTTCTAAAATTTTCTAAATTAAATAAATTTATTGTATTTTTTTCTATTTCTAATGGTGGGCTATATGCATCCGTCATTATATATTATATTAATATAAATTTTAATAAAATAATATAAAATTTAAATTATTATATAAATCTATAATATGTTTCAATCAATTAATAATAAATTAAGCAATGCAAAAACTTTAATAAACTATTTTCCTATAGTTTTAAAAAATGCACAAGGTATAATAGTTACTGATATAAACAATAAAAAATATATTGATTGTATATTAGCTGCTGGATCATTACCATTAGGACACAATCATAGTATAATTAATAATTCTTTAAAACAATTTAGTTTAAATAATTATCCTGTCCAAACTATGGATATACCAACTGAATTACAATATAATTTTTTAAATAGTTTATATAATTTTATTCCACAAAATATATCTAATCATTTTAAAATACAAATGTGTTCTCCATCTGGAAGTGATACTATAGAAGCTGCTATAAAATTATCTAAAATTTATACAAAACAAAATAATATAGTTTCTTTCTCTCAATCATATCATGGTCAATCTTATCATACTCTTTCTTTAAGTGATACACTTATTCAAAAATTTAATTATTCTTACTATCCTAATATAAATATTTTACCATATCCTACATCTTATTCTTATGATTATAATTATTTTAATAAAACTATTACTTCTAATACTTCTGCAGTTATATTTGAACCTATTCAAGGTGAAGGTGGAGTTAATATTCCTAATAAATTATTTATACAAAAACTAAGACAAATTACTACTGATTTAAATATACCTTTAATTGCCGATGAAGTACAAACAGGATTTTGTAGAACAGGTCAAAAATTTGCTTTTCAACATTTTGATATTATACCTGATATGATTTGTCTAGCTAAAGCTATAGGTGGTAGCCAACCACTTGCTTGTTTATTACATCATCAAAAATTTAATAAATGGAAAGAATATAACCACGCTGGAACTTGGAGAGGTAATCAATTAGCATTTCTAACAGGAAAAAATATTATTGATTATATGCAAGAAAATAAATTATGGAATAATGCTCATATAATGGGTCAAGAAATTATATTTCAATTAAATATTTTAAAAAAAAAATATAATATAATACATAATGTTAGAGGTAAAGGATTAATGATTGCCTTTGATATTATTAATAATAAAACTAAAAAACCTGATAAATCTTTAACTTTATCTTTTCAAAAAAAATGTATGCAAAATGGTTTATTATTATTAAAATCAGGCAAAAATGCTAATGTTATTAGAATAATGTGTCCTTTAAATATTAAAAAACAACAAATTAATGAAATTATTTTTATAATTAATAAATCTTTATCACAATTATAAATTACTAACTTTAATTAATTGCCAATTACTAATTGATTTATTACTTAAGTTATCAAATTCTATTAAATCACTAAAATTATTTTTTTTATTATTTCTTTCTTGTTTAAATGATGTAACACCATCACAATATTTTAATGTTGATTCATCACCTCCTATATTTTCTTTATCTGTAAGCATACAATAACTTGCATTATTTGATTGAATTATACTTTTACATTTATTATCATTTTCACATAATAATTTTAATACAAATGGATTGCACATTTTATAAGTATTTCCTGTATATGTCAAAATTCCAGGAGTTCTTGTACATTGATCTTCTTTAACTATATAACTACTATTTGTATTATTAACTTGTAAATATTTTTTACCTTTATTTTCATCATAAAATATTCTATAATAAATATTATAATTATCTTTTATATTTAATATTTTCTTTTTTAAATTTGATGTAAATTTTGATAAATTTTTAAATGATTTAAACATATTTTTAACCTCTAATTTTCTCTCAAATAGTTTTTTATCTCCATAATATTTCTTTACTGAAAAACGAGTTTCTGCTTTATATAATGATATATTTGGATTATATTTACTTTTTATTATAAATTTATCTCTACTACTATCTATAATCCACTCTAATCTTTTAGAATTAAATTTTAATTCTAGTTTTTTATATAAATTTAAATCATTTATCATTTCAGTTAATTTATCTTTAAATATAACACTATAAGCATAACCACCTTTATCACCTCCTTGCATTTGTTTTAAATCTTCTTCTTCTATATCATTTTTTAATTTTTTTATTTTATTATTAAATTTAGTATTTGAATTTTTTAAATTAGATAATTCTTCATTAAATTTATCATTTGTATATTCTATAACATTATCAAGTGTTTTTGTACTACCATAACCTAAATCATCTTTTATTATATTTTCATAGAATACTGAATCTTCAATTTGTTCATCAAATACTCTTTTTCCACCAAATTTACTTTCTTTTTTTTTTCTATTTAATTCTTTATAAATATCTTTACTTGAAAAACCTAAAGATTCTTTCATTTTATATACTAAATCTTTAAAACCTCTTGCAAAACCTTTATATTCTTCTGATTTTAATTTTAATTTATCCAATTCAAATATTTGAACATTTAATTTATGATTAATATTTTTTAATACTGTTTTTATTTTTTGATTTTCAGATGATACATATATAGAACGTGCTTTTTTAAATAAAAATATTAATTCATTTGATTTTTTACTATCAGATTTTAAATTTGCTTGTCTTTCTACTTCATTATCTGTTATTAAAGATATCTTATTATATTGATTTAAATATAAATAAAAACCAATCTCATTACTTATTGGTATATTATTATCATTTGATGTTTTTATTAAATAAACTCCTTCATTTCCTTCTATCTTTTTTGAACCATCAAAACTACATCTAGGTCCATACTCTGTCATTTTACAGTTATCATATAAAACTGATGTTGTACTTTTTGTTATATCAGTTACTTTATGATATATATAAAGTAATATAGCTGATATACCTATTGTCCATAATATTTTTACTATTAAAGATTGAGGTACATAATTTTCTAATGTTTTTGATACTTTACTATCTGCAAAATTAAACATTTTATAAAATATATTTTCTTTTAATGGTACTATTAAACTCTCACCAATTTTTAAATCCATTTTTTCATTATCATTTTTATTATTTTTAGAATCAGAATCTATACTTCTCACTTTAAACTTATCATTAAATTGAATATTTAAATCCCCATTTTTTTTTATATCTTTTTCACTTTCATTACTTCCTCCCTTTATAAATTTATTATAAATAGAAGAACTTGATTCATAAGATTCACTATATAAATCATTACTTAATGTATTACTATAACTAATATTTGATGTATTTAATGTATTTAATGTATTTAATGTATTCGTATTACTATTTGTCATAATTATATTTATATAATATTTTTTTTATTTTTTAAAAAATCTATTAATTCATAATAATTTATATTATATTTAATTGATATTTTCATAATTATATCTAATATAATTAACTCTACTTTTTCATTTATACTAAATTCTATATTATCATTTAAATTCATATTATCATTATATTATTATAACTTAATATTCATTTAATTTTTATTTAATAATAAAATATATAAATTATTTAAAATTGATTTATTATATATTTATATATAAATGATTTCTGATATTATTAGAGAAAATTATAAAAAACAATTAAATAAACAACTTTCTAAAAAAGATTCAGAAAAAATTGAACAAGTTATTTTTGATTATACTTTACAATTAAAAACTGATGACCAAGATACATTATTAGATTTTTATTTTACTAATGCATACAAAATTTATCAAAATGTTAATCCTCATCTTATTGGAAATCAAAATTTTAAAAAACAAATTAAATCTAAACAAATTGACCTAAATAATATTTTAAAAATTAAACCTTGGGATATGTATCCTGAATCTTGGTCTAAACTTACTGATGAACAAGTTAAAGAAGATACAATCAGTTTTACTAAAACTCCTGTTTCTAATACCTCACAATTTACATGCTCTAAATGTAAGCAAAATAACTGTAGCTATTATGAGATGCAAACTCGTAGTAGCGATGAGCCAATGACCATTTTCGTAAGCTGTTTAACTGAGGGTTGCGGACATTTTTGGAAAATGGGATAATTTTTAACAAAAAATAATTTTTATATTTATAATACTATAAAAACATTTCTATTACATCACTAATATTTTAAAGATATAAGTTGTATATGTATAAAAATATTTACACATATACGAATCTGCCATAGTATAAATATTTAATTTATTACCTTGTAAATCTTATTTAATTATTTTTTACATTTTCATAATTTACCTATGCTGAATATTTTGTATTTTGTGATGATGTTGTCCATTCTAAATTAGACATATGATTATTGAAAGGATTATTAAACATATATGCTACTAATATATGAATACCATACATTTATCTTGAATTCTAATTCTAATGTTTTAAAATGTTAGAGATAAACTCATATAACATTCATATATTTGAATTTAAATTTTTTACCAGCTTTTTGTTGTTTACCATTTAAACATAAACCAATACTATTTTTATGAATTCCTAATTCTTTTGATGCTTCATTTATTGAATTAAATTCTTTAACTTTATTCATTTTTAAATCATATTGTATAATTTTTTTTGTATTTTTTTTATTATTTAATTTATTTAAAATATCTTTTTTAATTTCATCAGTAATAATTAAAGATGCATATTTAAATATATATTTATTATTTGTTGTTAATATTTTATCTCGCACACAACAGCTAATTAATCTAACATCAATATTTAATTCATTACTTGCTTCTGTTAAAGTATTATACTCTTTTATTTTATTCATTTGTAAATCATATTGTATAATAGATTTTCTATCTGTTTTATTATAGTTTTTAGTTTTTTCTAATAAATCTTTTTTTAATTCATCATTTAAAATTTTATCAGAATATAAAAATACATATCCTCCAGCTGTATGTTGATTATTACATAAATTATTAGTAATTAAAGTTCTATTTATATTTAATTCTTTTGAAGCAGATATAGTTGATTCAAATTCTTTTATTTTTTCCATAATAATAAATCCTTTTTCATTTAAATAAGGTATATTATATTGAATTATTTTTTTTTTACATTTTGATAATTTACCTGTATCTGCTGAATATTGTGTATTTTGTGATGATGTTGTCCATTCTAAATTAGACATATGATTATTGGAAGGATTATCATCTTTATGATGAACTATAATTTTATTTTCTGGGTCATCGTTTTCTATAAACATATATGCTACTAATCTATGAATACCATATTTTTTATCTTGAATTCTAATATAAATATAACCATTACCATCTGCTTTATGACCTTCTGATATTCTATTTCTTGATGTTTTAATTCTTCCATAATTAGATACTTGATAATTTTGTGATTCATTTATAAAATCTGGATTTATGACTTTCCATATTTCATCATATAAATTTTCTTTTTCATTATCCCATTCCCAACCAAAAGTAAAAGCACTTTCATATTTAGGTAATTTATTTGCAACTTTTGATATAGAGGGACAACCTCTACTAAGTGCATTTTTACTTTGTGTATATTTATTATTAAATAACCATAAAGAAGCTTCTTTAGCTGAACTATATTTTTCAATTTTTTCACCAGTTTTTATATTAACTCTCCAAATTTCTTTATTTTGACCTTTTGATAATACATCTTTTGGAATAGGTTTTTTATGATGATTTTGTTCTGTCATAGATGCCCATTCTAAATTATTAACATTATTATCAGTTTTGTTATGATTTTTATGATTAATTGTTTCTTTATTTTCTGGATTAGGAATAAAAGTTAATCCTATTAATCTATGAACGTGAACTGAAATTCTTTTTCCATTATCATTAGTAATACTAACTCTTAAATAACCATGATTTGGTTGAGATGAAATTATTTTATCTTTTTTATTTTTAATTTTACCATAAGTTGAAGCATAATAATTTGAAAAATTTGGTATTTGTTTCCATATTTCTTCCATTCCTAATTAATTATTTAAAATAATCAATTTATTTATATATATTATTCTTATTGTTATATAAAAATCAAAAAAAAAAGGTGTAAAATATTAATATATTAAAGGCATATGTCGAGATTTCCATTCATCAGTCATGTATTTGCTACTTAATATTATTCTTTTAATTTTTTTTTCTTGATGATCTCCTTTTTTTTCTAGATGATTTTCTCTTTTTTCTAGATGATTTTCTTTTTTTTCTTGATGATTTTCTTTTTTTTCTATAAGATTTTCTTGGTTTTCTAGAAGATTTTCTTTTTTTTCTAGAAGATTTTCTTGGTTTTCTTTTAGATTTTTTCTTACCTCCTAATATATTTTGTGTATTTGGTTGTGCAGTTTGTGGACCTCTAAAGAAAGGTCTATTAGGGTCTGGTTGCTGAACTGGAGCATCTTGTATTAATTTTTGTTCAACTGGAGGTTTTACTTTATCATTTGGTTTTTCTTCATTATCATCCATCTTGTCTACTATAAAATATAATCCAACTAATCCTACTAATGCATATAATCCATCATTCATTTTATATTATATTATAAGAAAAAAAAAATATTTAAATTTTATTTAATAATTTATTTTAAATTTAATTTATCTTTGTTTAACCCATCTGTTATTTTTAATATTATAATATTCACCATCATTTGTACTTCTCATACCTACTTTACCTTCATCTGCACATACTGATGCAGGATATGGTGGACTATTTCTATTACAGTATTTTTTTTGTTGTGAAGCAGTGCCATTTCTACATAAATCAACGCATCCTAATTTTGAATTTGCTTTTTTAGGTTTAGATTTCTTAGCTTTAGATTTTTTAGGTTTAGATTTTTTAGGTTTAGATTTTTTAGCTTTAGATTTTTTAGCTTTAGATTTCTTAGCTTTAGATTTCTTAGCTTTAGATTTCTTAGCTTTAGATTTCTTAGCTTTAGATTTTTTAGGTTTGGATTTCTTAGCTTTAGATTTTTTAGGTTTGGATTTTTTAGGTTTGGATTTTCTAGGTTTGGATTTTCTAGGTTTGGATTTTCTAGGTTTGGATTTTCTAGGTTTGGATTTTTTTTTACCACCAGACTGTGGGTAGTATGTATTATATATATTTTCACACTGATCCCAATTTTCTTTTTTTTTTAACAATTGGATATAAAATTGTTCATTTGTCAAGTTGGCATCTTTAGCTGCTTTTATTTCATATCCTTCTTTGATATTTTTTGTAAAAGCTCTTTTTTGGCTATCTTCAATAATTTTTTTTTTCACTGCACATTCTGCTAATTTAATAAAAGGTTGAGCAGCATTTTCTTTTGCAGTTTCTAAATTTTTTTTTGCAATTTTTAAATTTTTTTCCACTTTTTCTTTCGCTTTGTGAACTTTGTTAAATGCTGACCCCGTTTTTCCTCTTAGCATATTTTCGCACTCATTTAATTTTTTTTCAATAAGTTTTATATTAACCTCTGTATTTGATTTTTCTATTAAATTTGTAATCGCTTTATTATAATCATCCACTGTATGACCACTTACACATATTATTTTCATATTTTGTTCTATTATGTCTTTATCACTTTGCATATATATTATATGCAAAGATAATTTTTATGAATTTATATTTAAATTAATGTTTTAATTTTAAACGCGATTATATTTTTATAAAATTGATTTATAAAATTGATTATTATTAAAATAATGAATATGTATTTTAGAATATTTTATTGTTGTAGACATGATGATTTTATAATTGATTCATATAATAAATCTTTTACATTGGAAGATATAGGATTATATGATTATGATGTTAATAATTATAATTGTGATATAGATTTAGATTGTAGTTATGAGTATTTAACATTAGCAAGAAAAAAAAATAATATTTTTGAAATATTAGATATAAAAAGTGAAGAAAAATGGTTAAAAAATGGGGAAAATAATAGTAATTTAAATTTATATTTAGAAGAAGTATGTAATGGAGGGATTAATCAAAAAATAATTTTTGATACATTATATGATAAATTTAGTTAAAATATTTTAATAAGTAATTTTTGTAGACATATGTGAATAATGAGTTTTCTGTAAATTTAATAATATCTAGTAAATCATGAAATTCTATAATTTTATTTAATGATAATCTGTTAACAGGATTATTAATATTAAATTTAAATTTATTTAAATTATGATTATATTGAATATGAAGACTATAACCAGTTTGAATATAGATAACCATAAATGAAATATAATCTTCTTTTAAATCTGAATTTGAATTATTATTTTTAAAAAAATTTATATAATGTTCATGTGGAATAATATATAAATTATTTTTTTTAGTAGATGAGTTAGTATTAAATAATATTATAATTTTAATAAAGTTATGTGTATTAATATCTTTAATAAAATTATAATATTTTAGATTTAATATTTTATAGTTATATAAATATTTAGATATTAAAATATATATTTTTTTATTTAAAATATTATTATCATTTAAAATAAAATTTAGTTTATTAAAATGATAATTTAAAATTTTGTTTGTAACAATATTAAGTTCTTTAGAGACTAAATTAATATTAAATAAATAATTAAATCTATGAAATTTAAATAAAATTTTTTCTAATATATCTGTTGACAAATTCAACATAATTATAATTATAATTATAATTATGAATTAATACTTATATAGTTTTACAAAAAAAAAATTTAAATAATAGTTTTAAGTAATAAAAAAACTAAACAATCAATAACATTATATTTATTATTGGATAATATATTAATATCACCAACTTGCGAGACTAATTTAAATTTAGTATCTTCGTCTAAATTAGATTGTTTTAAGAATTTAGAAAAAATAGTTTCTAAAATTTCATTAATTGAAAATTCATTAATAATAAAAATATTTTGGATAATATTTTTGATTTGAATATAATTTTTTAAATCTTTAGTTAATATTAAATCCACAATTTGTTGTAGTTGATCATAATATTCAATATTAAATTTTTTATAATTTAATAATTGTAGTAAAAAACTAACATTATAATTACATTTTTTTATTAATTTGATTTCATCTTCATAATTTAAATTAACTTGTTCTTTTAGATTAATGTAATGTAATATTTTATATAATTCAAAATTATTTAAACATCTGCATCTAATATTAAAAAAATTAAATATATTAAGAAATTTATTTGATAATCCAATAATTCTAATATTATGAAATTTATCTATTAGATAAGGTATAAATTTATCATTATATAGCATAAACTTATCAATATCGTTTATAATAAAAATTTTATAAGTATTATTAATTGTATTATTTTTACATATTTCATAAATGATTTCTTTTAGAATTAAAAAATTATTAGTTACATTTTCTGTATCATAAAATTCATATGTATATTTAGTTCTTGAGTAAATAATTTCATATTTGTTACTTAGTTTAAATTTTTCTAAGATATTATCATATATAATATTGTTATTATTATATAATAAATTTAAATAACATTTCATAAAAATATATTTTGAACATCCGTGTTTTCCATAAAAAATAATATTATCACATAGTTTATTTTTAGATAATTGAATTAATTTTTTTCTTAAATCTATATTATAATCAATATGTTCCATCTTTAATGGAATATAATTAAAAGGGATATGAATATCCATTCTACATATTAATAATTATAAAAGCTTAAATAAGTTTAAATGATAATAATAAAATAATTTATTTATTTAAAAATGTATAATTTAAATAAAATAAATGAGATATATAATAATATAAATATTATACAAAAAAAAACATTACATATAAATGATAATGATTTATTAAATATGAGATTTAAAAATATAAATTACTTTCTTAATTCAGTTAAAGATGAAATAGATTTATTAAATAGTGAATTAAATAATAATTTATATTTAAATAAAGAATATATTGATAATGAAAAAAAAATAAATGATAATGAAAATAATTCTATAAAATTTTTAACAAGTTTATATTCTTTAAAAAATTAATAGATTTTTGAAAAAAGTTTATAAAGTTATTATTTGAAATTAAAGATGTAATAAATAAAATTAATTTATCAATATTATTTAATTCTTTATTATTTTTTAATTTGCAAAGTAATGTAAAATATAAATTTATTAGTTTATAATTATTTTTTTTTAATAATAAATATAAAATTATATATTTATATTTAATAATTGTAATAAATAAAATTAAATTTTTTAATTTATATTTATGTTTAATCATTAAAATATATAAAATTATATTTTTTAAATTAACAATAATAATTATATCTTTCTTGTTTTAGTTTTTTAATCTTTTCTTTTAACATTAAAATTTTTTCATCTCTTTTTATTAATTCATTTCGTAATTCAATATTACTTTTTCTAAATTTATTATATTCTTTTTTATAATCAAGATAATCTTCTATATTCATATAATAGAAATCAATAAATTAATTTAACATAAATAACAATATTCTTGTCTTTCTTTTCTTAATCTTCTTGTATGTTCTATTAATTGTCTATTTTCTCTTTCTTTTTTTTTTAATAATCTTCTTAATTCTTTATTATGTAAATTTGAATTAACATAAAGTTGTTTATAACTTGTTACTTGATACATATATTAATTAATAATAAAATAATTAATTATCTAGTAAAATTAAATTTATGTGTTTTAAAATATTATAAATAATATTATGTTTCAAATATTAAATCCTATTTTATTTTTTGATTTATATAAAAGTTGTTATAATGCTTTTTTTAGTGAAGATAAAGAAAAAGATTTAGATAATAATATTATAAATAAAAAAAAAAAATATTTAGATTATGAAACTCAACATAAAAAGTATGGAGATCTTTTCTATTTAAAAAAAATTCTAAAACAAATTAAATTTGATAAAACAATAGTTATTTAATTATTATATATTATAATATAAAATTAAATTTACAATTACATTTCCATTTCAAGCTTTTTAACAAATTCTTCTAAATCTAAATCTGAATCTGAATCTGAATCTGAATTTAAATCTGAATCTAAATCTGAATCTGAATCTGGATCTGCACACTCATTTCTACATGTGTTTACGTAGACATATATCTTTGTTTCAGAAGATCCACCATTATTCATTATAAAAGGTAAGACATAATTTTTAATGATCCAACTCAATGGAGTTACCGATAGTGGGGGTAATATATATTCATGTATATAATTGTCATAAAATATCTGTACTGTATTCAGGAACTCTGAATTAGCGGTCCACCATGTAAGATTTGTATGGTCGTTACTGACTACTTCCTCTCTCTGAAAATATATGTTGTTTATTTCATCATTGGGTTTATCTTCATCAATCACACACGTTTTAAAATTACATACATTGTCAGGCAAAAAAGGTCTATCACGCACCAAATTTTTTGCATACATTTTATTATGTAGATTAAAGTGATTTAACATAGAGTAGTTTCGTACTCCTTGGTCTGTAACAGCACATTCTCCTTGTTTTACCGGGTATCCCACAGTGACGTTTTCTGGTAATTTAAATTTATTAGGGACTGTGCATCCGTGGGAATCAATTATAACAAGTACTTTTTTTAGCGGTGTTATAGAAGGATCTTCCCCCGTGTCCCGCGGGCGGAGCGCGTAGGGTTGTTGATCGGCTATTCTTTTTTTATATTTTTTTTCTCTACGATCAGGACCACCACTACCACCAGTAAGTTTTTTATATTTTAATTTATATTTTAAATATTTTTGTTTATAAGAAACCATTATATAATATTATAATATAATAATATAAAATAACTATTTAAAGACTAATTAATAATAATATATAAGTAATTGATGTTAGATAATATCATACAGCGTTTTTGTAAGAATGATTATCTACCACCTTGATTTACTTCAATGTTGTTAATGATATAAGATTATATCTAACAGCATAACAAACAACAATCTTAGAATGCGTTTAAATTATATTATTTTAATATAATTAAATTATAGATATCTAACAGCGATTATATCAAAAAATTATAGATAATTTTATTCATTTAATGTTTAATTTTATCACCCTTGATAATGATATCTGTTAAAATTCATTTTTTAATAGTTGGTATTGTTCCTGTCCTACACAGTGTTTCAATATCATTAAAAAGCTATTATTAAATTAATTTTACCTTTCCCTATTTTAATGGGGATTTGGTGGTCGGTTGCCAGAGTGGTTAATGGGACGGACTTGAAATCCGTTGGGAGTTTCCCGCATGAGTTCGAATCTCATACCGACCGCAGTAGGTATAAAACGCTACTTATATATTGAAACAAAAAAATAATTATATTCTTATATAATAGTATTACAATTAGGACTTTGGAATTGACATAGGGTTCAATTTTTGAGTTAGTAATACTTGTGATGAATGTTTTTATGTGAAGGAAATATATCTATGTAGTTTATACCGTCTTTTTCTGCGTTATTAGTGTAGTTGGTTAGCATGCAAGCCTTCCAAGCTTGAGACTCGAGTTCAAATCTCGGATAACGCACATCTTTAAAATTTCGCATAAATTTTATGTGGGGTTTTAAAGCGAGTAGAGTTGCCGGAGTGGTTAACGGGCTTCACTGCTAATGAAGTGGGCTTTGCCCGCATGAGTTCGAATCTCATACTCTACGACTTATTTTTTTTTGTAAAAATTATAAAAAAAAATAT
>MDTC01205639.1_pt1 | contig 14169 bp, 24 predicted proteins | sample 811181 | NCBI WGS metagenome assembly MDTC01 (sample SAMN05326644, study PRJNA326480) | marine metagenome | isolation source: seawater | place: Pacific Ocean: North | collected 2011
ATTGCACCTTCAACTTCTAATTTTAACGACAGAAAGTTCAGTCAGAATGTCAACGAAGTCTATCCTACGTTTGACAGAGACAACCCTGTTGCTGACCCTCTTGCTGCGGTATCCGTCGCTGACAATGAAACTATCGGTCTCGTAAGTGCAACTGATGGTGCATCACCGACTCCTGCAAAAGATCCTAAGAGATCTATTACTAAGGAAGCAACTGTATTCCTTCTGACTGATACAGGTTGGACACAACCTGGCACAACACCAAACTATGACTCGGTAAATAATAGACTATCGAGTGTTGAACTTACTGCCCGCGCTGGAGATGAAGAAACTAGAAAGATTGCTGTTCGAGAGACAAACGATGGTGATGTTTCTCCGATCAATGTTGAGTTTAGACGCCACTCTATTCTTAGGTCTGGTAATCATACATTTGAATACCTCGGTTTCGGTCCTGGTAACTACTCAACAGCGTTCCCTCAGACTCAGGTAGAAACATTATCACAAGATCAGATTAAGTTCTCTCAATCTATCAAAGAAGAAGGTGGTGTTTCTTTCTACTCTGGTTTGAACTCTAATGGTGACCTGTTTATTGGTAACCAGGTTATTAACCCTGTTACTGGTCAGATTACAAATGAGGATATTGCACAACTGAATGTTGTTGGTGAAGAGAATACTACTATTGAAACATTCTCTGAGGTTGTTCTTACCGACAAACTTACAGTTATTGGTGGTGCATCTAACCAGTTAGAATCTATTTTTGCTGGTCCAGTCACCTTCCAAGGACTTACAACTTTCACCAATAATTTACAAGCGAAGAAGTTTACATACTTCAACCAGGATGGCACTGTCCTAAAGCAAACTTTATTGGCACCCGAAGATGGAAGTGGAAACCCCAGTTTTGCTAATATCACAGGATACGATACCCCTGGTGATGGTGACCTTGTTTATAATATCAATTGGTCACCTGGTAAGTCGCTTGGTTGGATATACTACGGTGGAACTTGGCACGAATTTGGTCTCACGGATACTGGGGACATTGATATTGCTACTTTCACTGGCGAGCAACATATTGGTATTGGTGCTGCTGCTCAGTCTGGTTATAGAGTTAATGTAGATGGTTCAGTTAGGGTAGATGGTGACCTGGTTGTTACTGGTCGTGGTTCTGTTTCCGCTGATAAGTATATCACTAAGACGTATACTGGTGATGGATCAACCTTAACGTTTGCTGTTACTACCTACGCTGGTGGTATTCAGCACACAGATGATTCACTCCTCGTGTTCTTGAATGGTGTCGCACAAATTGCAGGCACAAATTATACTGTGGATTCTTTAGGTGCTAACGTAGTATTCTCTTCTGGAGATGCACCTTTAGCATCAGATACAGTCCATATTGTTGAGATGCCTATCTAAATAGTAACGGAGGATTGTATTAAACAATGGCAATTACAAAGATTAGCGGCAATCAGATTGCCGACTCAACCGCAGCAATTATTACCACTCTAAGTTTCTTAAATCAAACTAGTGTTTTCAGATTGCCTACTGGCACTCAAGCAAACCGTCCTACTGGTGTTTCAGTTGGAACTTTGAGATTTAACACAGATATTGATGCTGCTGAAATTTATAAAGCAGATGATGGAACTGGATCCGCAGGATGGGCATCTGTTGCTGGTGGTGGTCCTTCTCTTGGTGATGATAGTATCATTAGAACCAATAACGATACTATTAGCGAAAATATTACTGTTGGACCAAGTGCTAACGGTGATGATAAATTCACTAATGGTATGAGTGCTGGTCCCATTGAAATCGCAAATGGGTATACAGTTACTGTTGAATCTGGCGCTAGTTGGAGTATTGTATAATGAAGTTAAATGTATCTTTTATCAAAGGTTTGTCCCCTAATTTTAGGACTTCCATCGAAGATACTTTAGAACTTAAAGGGTATCTTACTGTGACTGGACAATCTTATATCCATCTTCCCTATGGTATTGCAGCAAATAGACCTGCTGGTGGTCCTGTAGGATCACTTAGAGTTAATACAACAAATGGTAACTTAGAATTTTTTAATGGCACAAGTTGGGGTTCAGTATGAGTAGAATTAAAATTGCAGAACTTGGTGGTATTGCAGCAAATCTGGGACAAGTTACTGTTCCTGCAGGAAATGATTTGCGTATAGGACAAGCAGGAACCATTGATCATGTAGGAAATGGCGCAATGCAACTTCCTACAGGAAATACATCATCACGTCCATCTAGTCCTGTAGCAGGATATTTGAGATTTAACACTGATAGTAATCTGTGTGAATATTATACTGGGTCAACCTGGAGCACGTTCTGATGAGTAATATTGTAGTAAACGAAATACACGGACAAGATTACTACAACTACATCATCAGAGGTGATGCAGGGATGAATCTACTTGTCGCAGGAACTCAGAGTGTTCATCCTAGTGGTCAGGCAGGTTTTGCTTTACCTAAAGGGACAACTGCACAACGTCCTAGTTCACCTAGTGCTGGGATGATTAGATATAATACCGATAATCAAGCAGTAGAATATTATACGGGATCACAATGGAGATCTAGTGGTGGTGGAACAGGTGGAACATCATCTAATCCATTTTCAAATCTGGCACAAGCAGATGCTGCTGGTGTTGCTGATGGATTGTATTATTTCACTAATGGATCTTCCACAAAACAAGTTTACGTTGGTAACTTCTCAGGAACACGTTTCTTGATGGTTACTTCTAACAATGCAAGTAGTGGAACAATTCCTAGCGGTAACAATAGGAGAAGCACAAGTTATTATGTAAACCGTTCTGGTGCTGGTGGTTCTACTTTAGGAACTCCAAGTCCTGATAGTGATTATATTATTGGTAGTTGGATTAACAGTTTTAATTTCTCTCAAATCAAAGTATATGGTTTCGGTAGAGGAACAACTAATGGATCTACTACTTGGGGTGGTAACAGAGGAACAACTGTTGAAGCAACTTGGAATACTAGTTCATTCACGAGTGTAACACCTAGAAATCAGGTTGCTGTTATTGGAGAACTTAGTGGTAGTGCTGCATATTTCGTTGGTGACGGTATTCGTAGAGATAATGAAAATGGTGGATTCAATGCTAACTCTAACCAAACAACAGTTGGTGGTGTTGGTGTGGTAAATTCTAGTGGTGATCCAGCAAATGGTTGTTACTTAGGTCATGGTTCTAACGAGGGTAACTATGAAGGATGGTATAATAATAGCGGTAACGCAAACTCTCAAGGTTATACCACCTGGGTAAGATAAATAAAAATAAATTCCTCCAAGTGTTATGGCAGCGGGTAAACTAACTGTTACAAATATTGCAGGAACTCCTGCAATCAATCTTCCTGTTCATGATGTAGATAATTTGCCTAAGGGAACAGTGGGTGATTTGATCTATGTCATGACAGGACTATATCAAGGAACATTATATTGTTTCCGAACTAATCCTGACACTTCTGTAAATGAGTGGGTTCAACTCAGTTAAATTGTATAAAATTTCCTAGACTACAACTGTATAAATACAGTATAACCAGTCCTAGGGATTCATTGGTCAAATAAGAAACTATGTCAACACTAAATGCTGGAACTTTAAATATTACTGGGGCGTTCAATCTGCCTTCAGTAACTACAGCTGAAAGAGATGCGATTTCTTCTCCTGCTGTAGGAAGAATGGTTTACAACTCTACAGACGGTGCTGTAGAAGTTTGGAACGGTGAAGAATGGGCAGCGGCAGTTGGTGCCTCAGAAACATTCGTTACTGCATCAGGTGGATCTGTATCATTATCTGGTGATTATAAGATTCATACTTTTAATAACTCTACAAACTTTGTTGTTAATGAAATCGCATCGGATGCTAATAATAACAAAGCAGATTATCTAATCGTTGCTGGTGGCGGTGGTGGCGGCGGATTTGCCTCTGGTGACTTCAACAACTTCGGTTCTGGCGGTGGTGGCGGCGCTGGTGGTATGTTGACCGCTGGCGGATATAATTTCACCCTTGGCGCACAATCTTATCCCATTGGTGTTGGTGGTGGCGGCACAGGTGGATTGGGCAACTCTGCTGGACAACCTGGTGGTAACAGCAACTTTGGATCTATTACTGCTACTGGTGGTGGCGGTGGTGGTCAACAAGACAAACCTGGACAACCTGGTGGATCTGGTGGCGGAAACGGCACTGATGGTGACGGTGAGAACCAACCCCCTGGTCAGGGTATTTCTGGACAGGGTAACCAAGGTGGTCGTGGCGCACCGTCGCAGAACGGCACCTCTGGTGGTGGTGGCGGTAAGTCACAAAATGGTGAGAATGGTTACAACAGACCTAATTCACGTCCCGCTAACGGTGGCAACGGTCAATCGTATAGCATCACAGGATCCTCTGTAACCTATGCTGGCGGTGGCGGTGGTGCTAACTACCCTGGTGGTCCTCATAACCCTAACGGTGGATCTGGTGGAGGTGGCAATGGTGCCCTTTCTCCTACAGCATCGGGCAACCCAGGGTCTGATGGTCTTGGTGGTGGCGGTGGTGGTGCTGCTGACCAAGATCCTCGCAACTATCCCGAACCTAGAGGTGGAAACGGTGGTAGAGGCGTTGTTATTATTAAATATAAGTATCAGTAATTGTAACTAAAATGGCACATTTCGCACAAATTGATAGATATGGGAACGTCGTTAACGTTCTCTCTGTTGCTGATGAGGACATCACTAATACCAGTGGTGAAGAAGATGATGTTCTCGGAAATGAACTTCTGCATAGTGTATTTCCTGCTAATCCAGACTATGATTACAAAAGAACGTCTTACAATACTATAAAAAACGAGCATCGCACTCATGAGAGTGACGGTTCTATTTCTTACAATCTAAAACCTGCTTTCAGAAAAAATTATGCTGCCATTGGTGGTAAGTATGATTATGTCAGAGATGCATTTGTTGGACCTAGACCTTCTGGTAGTCATTGTAGTTTAGATACTGAAACTATGACTTGGGAAGCATTTGACCAAGGTGCTCAGAAAACTGATAATAACGGTGTTCCTCTTGGATATACTGATCGAACCGATTATTCAGTTAATGCAACACGCAACCCTCAAGGTTGGGTCTGGGATAATAGTAATAAGACATATGTTCAGACCGAGGCAACAGTTGAAATTCCTGCCAATTATGTGTATAATAGTGCTCTGAAGATTTGGGAACGAGCATAAAATAGTATGCTTTTGTCATGATTTATGAAAGAATTTTCGTTACCGTCAACCGACTTTATTGCTGGTTGGTATATTGATAACACTGTATGTGATGGTTTAATATCTTTTTTTGAAGACTCTCCAGATCAGAGACCTGGAGAGATCGGCATGGGCGTTCATGAGTCCATGAAAAAATCTACAGACGTTGCGGTTGTTCCTAGGAATCCAGATGAAAGGATTCAGAACTATCTTGACGAGTTGGGTAAAGTGTGCGATAATTACATCGCGAAGTTTCCTTATTGCTCTAAGGATCATTCGTGCTGGGGACTTAACACCAACTTTAACATACAAAAGTATTTGCCTGATGAGGGATTTTATTATTGGCACATGGAAAAATCTTCACCCAAGTTTCCTTCATCTGCTAGACATCTAGTATTCATGACATACTTAAATGATGTGACAGATGCTGGAGAAACTGAGTGGTATCATCAAAGGTTAAAGATACAACCATCCAAAGGATTGACAGTTATTTGGCCACCAGATTGGACATATACTCATCGGGGTATACCTTCACCAACACAAACTAAATACATCGCAACTGGATGGTATACATACAAAGTTGACAACATTGATTATACGGAATTTAATGGCGGATGAACTTAAAGTATAATTATTGGTATTTTCAGGGTGTCATCAGACCTGAAATATGTGATCGTATTATTGCCATTGGCAATGAAAAACGACCTCAGTTGGGACAGATTGATCGTGTCCGTAAAAAGAAAGAGGAAGAATTTACTGATGAAGAGATTAAAGACTTGAAAGAAACGAGAGATTCTCACGTTGCTTTCTTAGATATTCCATGGATATTCAATATTGTCAAACCATGGATTCAGCAAGCAAATGAAAGTGCTGGATGGAATTTTCAGTGGGACTTCACAGAATCACTGCAATTTACAAAATATGATGTTGGTCAATATTATGACTGGCATCCAGATCAGCATCACTATTCTTATCCAGAGGATGATACTAATGAGCGTATGCGTGGTAAGTTTAGAAAACTATCCAGCACACTATTATTGAATGATCCTAGTGAATTTGAAGGTGGTGATTTAGAATTTCATTTCAATATGAAAGAGACTGAGAAAGCAACTATGTTGAATACAAAAGGATCTATTGTCGTATTCCCTTCTTTCGTGTATCATAGGGTCCTGCCTGTAACTAAAGGAACAAGATATTCTCTTGTTAGTTGGAATCTAGGAGCACCCTTCGTATGATTTACGTTTCTCAATTAGATGTCCCTGCTGTTTTATCACGGGAAATCATTCGGTTCTTCAATGATAATTTATTGAAGACATATGTTTGGGATGAAACTAGAGTTCTGAGCATGGATAAAGGTGGGATTGGCAAGAACAACTTAGACAGCACTTACTATAAAATTCTAAACTTGAGTAAGGAAGTCAAAAAACTTGTCAATCATGATGATCGATTCAAAGTTCTACAGAATGTAGAAATTGTAAAGTATCCTTGTGGTGCTCACAAAAACTATCACTATGATAGTGCGAGACCAACTACAACAGGTGCATCAATTACATATTTGAATGATGATTATGTTGGTGGGCATACAGTTGTTGAAGGTGTAGATGTTCAACCGATTACTGGTAGAACAGTATATTTTGATGGTCTAGAATTTAGACATGCTGTAACTAATGTAATCAAACGGGATAGATACACTATATCAATGTGGTATGGATCTGACCCATCAATGCCATTAAACGATGACTTTTTAGAGTTTTAATTATGGAAATCAAAGACAATTTTTTAGCACCTGAACTGTTTGAAATCATTTCACGTCAAATGATGACAAGTCAGAACTTCCCTTGGTATATGCTTGACGGCGTATCTGGCGTAGGTGAAGATAGTTACAATCTGATGTTCACGCATAATTTTTATTGTGATAATCAGACGATGAGCAGTTATTTCAATGATATTATTCTGCCCATTTTATTTTGTTTTCGTGAACCTGTTAGAGCATTAGTTCGTGCTAAAGGAAACTTGTATCCGAAGACAGATTCTATACATGAACATAATGATCATGTGGACTATGATTTTCCACATAAAGCAGCGATTCTTTATCTTAATACCAACAATGGTTTCACTGTAATTGATGGTGAACGAGTTGAATCTGTCGCTAACCGTATTGTATACTTTGACCCTCAGACTCCACATCACAGCACAACATGCACTGATCAATTAGTCAGAGCAAATATCAACTTTAATTATTTCTGATGCAGTTAATCAGTCCTAGAGAACTATATCGATTTGAATCATATATTGATGTCACTAACATTCCATACATGGAAGAGTTGGTGATACCAATTAAAAAAGTATTGCGTGAAGAGTTTGGTATTGAATGTGATTTAGAAACTCTGGATGAAGTATTTGATTGCGAAGTTAGATCTCATGGTGAATTTGTAACTTGTATTGATCTCAATACTGGTGATATGATTCACTTTTGTCATGAAGTTACTAACGTCAGACAATGCGGATCTCAGCAGGATTATGACTTAAAACAGCGAGCAATTCGATTTAACGAACGTGCATATGTGTATCGTTGGAAGAATACTAGAGAGATAGATCATGTTAAATTTGTATTTTGACAAGGTAAATGATCTTCCATACATTTACATCCAAAACTTCTACAGTGAGGAAGATCTAAATCGGATCTTGAAAGAACTATTATTCCTTCAAGACATTGATAGATACAAAGAACCAACACATCCTGATGGTCCTGGGACTGCAATGAAAGATGGTAAATCACTCAAACGTGGTAAGGGATTACATCTAGATGTTGTGTATAATGAAAGAGAATCTTCTGACATTCTGAGAATCAATCGAAAGTTATTTGCGAAAGAAACTACAGAGCAACTAGAATATCATCATCCATTGTTTAGATATGTCAGAAGATCTAACAGAGACAATACAAAGATACATTATTTCTCTGATGGTGATTACTACAGTTCACACGTTGATGACTGTGTGATTACTGCTATTAGTTGGTTCTACGAAACACCCAAACAGTTTACTGGTGGTGATTTGATACTAGAACACCAGATAGAAATCCCCTGTCTAAATAACTCGATGGTCATATTTCCATCGATTATGTGGCATGAAGTCACACCTGTTTCGGGCACAGGTAGATATTCTATGAGTCAATTCTTGGAGATGTGATGCAAATTATTCAATTTGAAAATGAACCCAAGAGAACACCATTTGCTCCTGAGTTCAACTATTTCATGTATGAATCTACTGAGGACATGAAGAATCTCAGAGATATTGTGCTAGAGATGGAAGATAGTGTCATTCACACTCTTCCATTTACTTCTGACTGGAATACTGGTCTAGGTGAGAATAGTATGACATCTAGATCTGATGGATATAATATATTGAAATGGCAGGAATGTCATTTCTTAAAAGAGATTATCAGGACGGCACATGATAACTTTATCACTGAATTAGGACATGAATGGGAGAATGTAATCTACATTCAATGCTGGGGTAATGTATTGCGTAAGGGTCAGCATTTGAAGCAACATCAACACTGGACCAGTCCATACACATATATTGGTGGACATATATGTTTGGGAGATTATGACACCCAGACACATTATGTTAACCCATATACACAGCAAACATATTCATCAAAGAATGAAAATGGAAAGATTACTTTGTTTCCTAATTGGTTAGAACACTATACAAATCCTTATATGGATAACGGTGTTAGAGTTAGTGTTGCGTTTGATATTATTACAGAAATAGTATATAATGAGGATATCTTTGATAACAGAAAGGATCACTGGGTGGCAATATGAAACTATCTGACATCAAAGATGGTATTGATCTTATCATTGGTGATACTCCATTGTTATATGATCTGAGTGTAACAACTCCGCCCCCTGAGTTAGTAACACAAAGAGCACAAGATAATTACAACAAAGGTATGCCTCAATCATATGGGCAATCTTATAGGATTATCGATAGTTGTAAGTCAGTTATTGTATGGAACATTTATAGTAAAGTTGCATATGATTATACTTACAAAAATCATTTCTTGCCTGCCATTATCGACTATCTAAATTTGCACTGGGGTGCATATGGATATAGATTTGGATATGATAATTATGTGCTTAATAGAAAACAGTTTGCCATCAGATCTGGTGCTGCTAAATTAGCAAAAACTTCTCTTGCATTTCATGAGAAGTTTGGTATGAATTATAAAATTGATTTAATTCTAACTGATGCTGAGTTTGATGAAACAACTGTAGTTGAGGGTGAACCTCATTATGAAAACTGTATAGGTTGTGATGCACCTTGCGAGTCTAATTGTCCTGTTGGATGCACAATGAACTTTGATCTTGTAGACTGGGAAAAGTGTGCTAACTTTGTAGATGTCCCTGAAGCATTTGTAGACCTAGATAGTATTTGCAGAATATGTCAAACCAGTTGTCCATATTCTGAAGAATTAAAACAACAAATTGACCCTAAGTTCGGAGAACGATTACATGCCTGAATTACATAGATGGAGCACTCCTAAGAAACCTCTTAATTATTTTGCTCCACAATATGATATCTCTGTGTGGCAAGATGATGTATCTGAACAACTTACAGATGACCTGCTAAACATTGTTCTTGAAAAAGAAAAAGAAGGTGTCTTCGACAATCATCAATGGGAACACTATAATGTATTCTCATGGAACTACAAAGTGATTGATACTTTCAAAGAACTTATCAAAGTATCTTATCATGAGTTCTGTAAGCAACTTGACATCACACCTCAGGAGAATGTATCTATTAGAGGATGGGTTTATCCTCAGAAGTATCCTATGAATATTGGTAGGCATACTCATGCAATGCACGAAAATTCTTTCTTGAGTGGATCACTCTATCTCACGACACATTTGACTTGCACTGACTATGACATCCCTTATGTTGGTGAGGTTGGATTTCAAACTAAGAAAGGTAAGATGACATTGTTCCCATCATGTTTGCCACATAAAGTAAATGGTATCAGAGATTTTGATCCAGATCGATATGTCATTGCATGGGACATGATTACAGAAACTGGTATGAACTTTTTTAGATTGAAGGGTAGTGAAAATGATCCTTTGAATTTGGTAGTTGATCTATGAATCAGGACTTATTGAAGAATAATTATCTGATTGTCAAAAACTTTCTGCATAAAGATACAGCATCTGATCTTTATCGTGAGTTAGTAGACAACGGACAGCAAGAATTACACTTCGTTAATGATGATTTCCATGGTCCATGTTACAACTATCAATCTCCTCAAGCAGGTAAAGAGTTTTTATACTATTTCACGAGAGATATGTCGGACATTGCTGAAGAGCGATTGTTCCCTACTTATGCTTATCTGAGATTGTATAAAAAAGATTCATTTTTAATTGCACACACCGATCGTCCAGCGTGTGAAATATCTGTAACTATACATTTAGGATCAGATCAAGAATGGTCATTAGGACTCAGAAACTATATCACACAGGAACAATACAAAGTCGATCTTGAACCTGGGGATGCTGTAGTTTATCTGGGTTGTGTTACACCACACTGGAGAGTTGGTAACTATCAAGGAGAAAACTTTGGACAGATGTTCTTACATTATGTGAGAAGTCGTGGTCCATTAGCATATTGTGCTAACGATATTGATCGCACTAAACCTGACGGTCAATGGGAAGATAGGTTGAGAGAAAACTATGCAACTCTTTAGAAACATTATTCATGTTGAACCTAATTTGCCACCATTATATAAAGAAGGGCATGAAGAATGGAAAGGATATGATGTCACTTATCATGATGTAGAGAAACAAGTATCAGGATCATATTCCAGAACTAATCATCCTCACTTCAGATCTGTGCATCGTGCATTGATACCAATCATTGAAGATTATCTGGGTGGTATCAAGATTATCCCAACATATTTCTTTGATCGTGTCTACTATGCTGGCAATGAGTTAGTTCCACATACCGATCAGATTGCATGTGAGGTTAGTATCACTATGCAATTACAGTCCACGTTATCTGAACCGTGGACATTTTTTGTGGAAGGTGAACCTATCAATATGAATAATGGTGATGCTGTTTTATATGATGGCATCAGATGTAGGCACTGGCGTGAACCTATGCCTGGTGGTCCTAAAGATTATCATCATCAGATATTTTTTCACTATGTGATAGAGCATGGTGAGATCTACAACCAGATGTTAGAGGATGGGACACTGAAATAGGTGGCACATGCACTGGACACACCGCAAATAGTCTGCTATACTAACGGAGTCCTAAACAAAAACCATGCCACAATTCACTCTCATCTGCACTGATGACGACTCTACCGTGACAACTAAAGAATTTGAAGCAACTGTTCTTGATGATGTAGTTGACAAGACCCAGGATTTCTTGAAGGGTGTTGGATATTGTTTTGAAGAATTGCACACCCAAGTGTATCCTATCCCCGAGACTAGCGATACGGATGATTACACATCTGTATATCGTGACGTGGATTGAATACATAATACAGTAGTTTATCTTTACTTCAACATCATTACCAATGGGCAAGACATTTCGACGGGGTGGATCTGAGCGAGGATATTACTCACCAGGCAAATCTATCCGAGACAAACGTCAGCGTGGCGGCACCAATCGAACAAACTGGGGAGACAATTACGATGAAAATTTCCAATCAAAAGGATCCAAAAGAAACAATCGCACCCAATTTGAATCAGATGATGACGGATGGCAGTGACTTTGATGAAATCGAAAGTCTTTATGAAGATATAGAATTTGATGATGAAAGTGCGGTAGACTACGATCTGGACTACACACATTCAGTCTAAACTAACTTCATGGATAACGAATCTCAAGATGTAAAATTCAATAGAGGACTCGATCTCTTCATTGAGTCTGTTCTAAAACCTGACCACAAATTGCGTCAATGTGCTCACAATCAAAAGTGTTACAATGAACTCATGTGGGTCAGAGATGACGTGCTAGAGTATCTCAAAACCCGTCGTCGATTCTCCTAAAATGCAATTCCTTCACACTGCAATTCTCGACAAGAATGAGAAAATGATCATGAAAGATGCTCTGTTTCTGTATGTCTCTGATTTACAGAAACGTTTCTATGGCGACAAAATTATTCCTGAGAGTGTTTATCTCGACAAAATGAAAGAAGTCGAAGCAATCGTAGAAAAATTACACCTAAGTGACTTATACCGATGAATGTAAAATGTATTCGTTTCCTATCTGCTGAGAATATTGTGGCAGACTTGGTAGAGGAAACTGACGATTATATTACTATCCGTGATGCAATCGTTGCTATGCCTATTGAAGACGGTAGCAAAGTAGGATTTGCTCCTTTTGCACCACTTCAAGATCCTAACGAAAGTGAACTAACTATCCCTAAAAGTATGGTGATGTATATCACAAAGGTCGCACCTAATTTGGAAGAACAATATAACAGCATGTTCCAGCGGATTGTTGCACCTAATAAAAAGATTATCGTGTGACACTCAAACAACCTGCACACATCACCACCCATAACCCCTATTTCATGTAATACTAATGTCAATCGCATCCGACATCCGCCTATTGAACAAAGTTATCCGTAAAGGAGAAAGAGGCGAAGTTGCTTATTCTGATGAAGAACTTCATCGCCTTAAATGTAAACGCAATCAACTGCGTTATTGGAAAGAATCTGCTCGAATTTCACAAAACAATGGATTTGGACACAACAATGTATAACGAAGAATTTGACATCTCTTGGGATGAAAATGACATCATTCAAGCACCTGAAGATGACTGGATTGCATCAGTCCTAGGTGACGAATCTGAAACCATCGGTGAACTTATCAATGAATAAAGATCGCTGGCGTGTATCATGGAAGCGACAAAAGAAAGTCAATGGATTCACCTCAACACAATCAGTTGTTGTATATGGAATCGAAAATGTTGAACATGTGATTAAAACAATGGTGCCCACAGATGATTGGGATGTGACACCTGCATAACCTGCACAGCACCCTTGACAGGGTGCTTTTTTAATGCGATGATATTATCAAGATCAACAAAGCAATGGAAGTTCAAGCACACGGCAACAAATTTGAAGACGGTGTTATCAAGGAACGCACAGGTTTGTCTAAAGATGAATATGATGCCATGAAAGTAAATGGATATACTTCTACTTTTGATCTCACACAGGGACTGATTGTTGACTATAATGCAAGCATCAAAACGACTGGTAACAATACTATTTGCTGCTCAGATCTGCTCCGTATGATGAAGCACACCGATTATCGTTTGATCGTTGGGTGTTACAATCAGGTGGGAAAGAAGAAGGTATTTCATACACAATATGAGTTCTACATTCAACCCTCAGACTATATCAAACTGTGGGGTAACATGGATTATCAAAAGGTAGAGCAATTTGTTGACTTCGTTAAGAACATCCCTCACGGCAAAGAAGCACAACTAAGCACCAAACCTGAGCGCAATAAGTTACAAGAACAGGTGCAGTGTAAAGAAGCATTGTTCAGCATCAATCCTAAGGTGGATAGTAAGAAACAACGCCGCGTGCAATGTTCACTCAAACTTGACCAACTTATCGCTGCTGGTGTAGAATATACAACAAAAGAACTAAACATCACCATTGAAAGTGGACGCCGTAAGTTCTAGTGTGCCACTTGCACAAACTGTCCACTAAACCACCCGTGAGCGCCTATAAGGTGCCATACTATATTCATTGAAACGCAATTACATGAACCTCCGTCCCCACCAGCAACGTGCATTTGATGCTATGCAAGCAAACAATGCAGGTCAAATCATTGTGCCTACTGGTGGCGGCAAGACCTACATCATGATTGCTGATGCAATCAATCAACTGAAGTCTGGTCGCAAAACTATTGTTGTAG